>ERZ857480.107264-NODE-166423-length-14385-cov-36.6924_pt1 | contig 14385 bp, 10 predicted proteins | sample MGYA00519767_ERZ857480 | MGnify/ENA primary metagenome ERZ857480 (study PRJEB31778, sample SAMEA3449210) | human gut metagenome | biome: human gut; feature: human-associated habitat; material: faeces | place: United Kingdom | collected 2010/2012 ...
ATAGATACTATTAGTTCCGAATCGACTACGAATAGCACCGATTCGGAACTAATTCACAAAATTTGCAACGTGGTTTACCGAATGCTTACCCTTGTACCCTTTCATCAGTGTCTTTTCTATGTCGGAAGCCCGGTAGAGAATCTTGCCGCCTACCTGTGTGTAAGGAAGAATACCGTTGTTGCGGTAGTCCTGCAAGGTTCTCCGGCTCACTTTCAGCAGGTACGCCACTTCCTTGTCCGTCAGCAGTTCATCGTCATATACAGACGGTTGCCGTTTTTCCAACAACTTTTCGAGCAAGGCCAGCAGCCTGTCGAAATCCGAGTGGAACGCCTTTACCCACTCGTGGTTCTTTTCTCTGATTTCATTACTCATATGCTCTTGATATTGGGTTATACATTATTCTTGAAACTCGTTCAAATGGTCTTGCCTTTCCAGCGGGCTTCCTTACGCTTTTCCTCCACATTCCCGACCACTCGCTCTACATCGTCAGGACGGTAGTAAGTCCTGTTTCCGATTTTAGTAAAGGCAAGCGTCCCGTTATCCCTCAAGGTCTGCAGGGTTCTCGGACTGATACGCAACCTGCGGCAGACCTCGTGGTTGTCCATCCATTCACCTGTTTCCTTTCCGCCGTGTTCACGGCACAGACTTTCCACCCGCTGCACGAAACGATCCAGCTTGGCAGCAATCTCCTCGAAAGTCCTTTTTTCAAAGCTGATGATTTCCATTGTCTTCATTATTTTCTAGTTAAACATATATTCAAAATTCCGTAACAGAACAGGTCTTTTACAGCCGATATTCCATCATGTCTCGTCGTATTATTTTCAGCAGGAAATATGACCGTTTTTTCTGTTTCCACTGCAAATAAAAGCAGTAGGAATCACATTACAATGGATTTTCAGACCAGTGACGATGCGTTGCTAGGAATGACATCATGTTACATATCAACTGCATACAATGAGCCTTCTTTATAAACGGAATCCGCTTGAATAATCCGGCATGGAGAAATCACTCCGGCAAATCACGGCAGGCTGCACCGACCGCCCAATCTATATTGTGCATAGGGTAACATAATTGCCGCAGTATCTCCATTTGCTTGATTATGTTCACTATACACATTTCCTTTGCTCACGACATCGAGTCAAGGTGCGCACCGAGACCAGTGAGTAAACCGATTAAAATCAAAAATGTATGGTAACAAAAAAGAAATTGACCAAAGAAGAATGGGAGGCTATGACAGGTACGGATATGTCACTCATACTCCCGTCAGATTGCAGCATTGAGACTGCCAAGGAATCATCCTTGAATGATATTGGAAAAGAGAAGTCAGAAGGGACGGTAGAACTGACCGACACCACATCCGAGAACCAGGAACTGTCAACCGTAAAAGAGGAAGCCGTTCCCGTATCTCAACGTCGTATAAGCAACAGGCAAAGGAAACTTTCTCTGGACGAATACCGGAAAGCCTTTCTTCAGGTCCCGAGAATCGAAGACCGCAAGCCCGTGTTTGTTAGCGGCGAGGTACGTGACAGGCTGGACGAATTTGTCCGCAGGTTGGGAGGACGTAAAATGAGCGTTTCAGGACTGCTTGAAAACATCGCCCGGCAGCATCTCGAGATCTACTCGGAAGACTTCGAACAGTGGAGAAAGTTGTGACATTTTCCAGAATGACTGACTTGCTTACTGACTCCAGTCATTACAGTATTCAGACAGTCAGTAGCCGCCCTGAGGGGGTAACGGACAAAACTTCAGTTTTGGGAGTTAGCGAGGTTATCTTTCGGGCATCCCGAAAACCTCGCTCCACTCCCGAAGAGTGGAGGCAATCCGCTCCCGGTGGTCGCAGATTGTGGGAAAAAGAATAATCAAAAATCAAACAGAGAAAATATGAATGACAGAAAGAAAAACAGACCGAGGGGACGTCCTCGAGTAAGCGGAGTGTGCAAACTCAGCAAAGCCGTTACAGTGAAATTTTCCAAGATAGACTATGAACGGTTATGCCGACGCAGCAGACAGGCCAACCTCACACTGGCGGAATTTCTCCGCGTATCAGCCTTTGAGACGACGATAACGGCCAGGCACTCTGCCGAGGAAACTGCCGTCATACGCAGCCTTACAGGTATGGCGAACAACCTGAACCAGCTGACCCGTTTGTCCCATCAGGCCGGATTCCACCGTACCCAAAGGACGGTGACAGAACTCCTGCAGAAGCTCAAGGAGATTATTATCCGGTACAGGTACGGAGAAAGGAGGCCGTCATGATTGGCAAGATCAAGAAAGGGAAGTCCTTCGGCGGCTGTATCCGTTACGTGATGGGCAAGGACAACGCGGAAATCATCGACTCAGATGGTGTATTGCTTGAAAATATCCGGGAAATAACGGTCTGTTTCAACTACCAGCGTGAGCTTAATCCGAAGATAAAACAGCCTGTCGGGCACATCGCATTGAGCTTCAAGCCGGAGGACAAGGCACTGCTGACGGATGAATTTATGGCTAAAATAGCCCGGGAATACATGGAACTGATGGGCATAAGGAACACCCAGTTCATCCTGGTAAGGCATCATAACACGGACAACCCGCACTGCCACCTGGTCTACAACCGCATCGGGTATGACGGCAAGGTAATCTCTTCTCAAGGCGATTACAAGCGTAATGAAATCGCCACGAAATTGCTTAAGGACAGGTACGGGTTGACATACGCCGAGGACAAGGGTAAGACTAACGTGGAGAAACTTCATGTTTCGGAACGTGTGAAATACGAAATCTTCAATGCCGTCAAGGCAGCTTTGAAGCACTCCGGAACATGGAAAGAGTTCAACGATTACCTGCTTCGCAGGGGCATCAGGCTGGAATTTGTAAAGCGTACCAGGGAGATAAAAAAGCAGGAGGACATACAGGGAATTCGGTTCACCAAGGACGGGCAGACCTTCAAGGCTTCACAGATCAGCCGGGAGTTCAGCTTTGCTAAGCTGAATGCCCAATTGGGCTGGAAGACTTCTGAATCCCGACAGGAATCTGAACATAAGGTGCAACAAAGGATACCGGACGGAGGTCATCTCTTCGAAAGTACAGGACCTGGACTGTTCAGTCCGACAAACGGTACCGCTCCCGAAGAGCCGTTATCACAGGAAGAACTCTTGCGCAGACGCAGGAAGAAGAGACAAAAAAGGAAAGGCTTCGGATTGTAGTCCGTCCTTTCCCATTCAAATTATTCATGAACATTAAAATTGCAGGAATATGAAATTGGAAGAATATATCGAGAGTATCTTCGGATGCCTGGAAAGAATCGAAAACAAAATCAACGGGCAGTCAGCTCCCTTGCCGGAAGGTAATAGCCCGACAGTTAACAATGAAAAGGATGAGTCCGTGCTGAATGAAGTCCGGAATGATCATGAGACATTTCGCAAATTGTTGGCTCGCGTGTACGAAGGTCTTGCCGCCATTAAGAACGATATGGTTTCCATGGACAGGAAGAACTCGTCACAGGAAAGACTTGGACAGGTCTTGTCAGAAATGCATAATGAACAGCGGAAGAACCAGGAGAAAGTGCAAGCCCTGTTTTGTGAGACCAATGACACAATCAGAAAGAATGCCGTTAAGACAAGCAACATCAACCATCATTTCAGCCTGAGCATAAAATCCCCGTACATCTTTGGAAGTTTTTCCGTGATGTTCGCAGCAATCGTGTCCTTGTCCGTTGCTCTCTATTTTTCGGTGAGGACATATAACATTCAGGCCGATAATGATCTGAAATACCGTTATGTCAAGATGAAAGGAGAGACTACCCCAGAGCAACTTGTAGAACTTGAGAACATCTTTGGACCGAACCGGAATAACGAACGGATAAGACTGATACGTGAGGACGTGGAAGCCTACGAGGAAGCGGTACAAAGACAAGCGGCATTGACCGAGCAGGCACGGATGAAAGAACAGGCCGCGAGAGAACTGGACAGCAAGGCGAAGTCCATCAAGGACAAGTCTATTACGGACGAACCTAAAAAATAAGCCTATGGCCAGTGTTAAGATAAAAATTAGACTTTATACAGCCATATAGCTCTTTCATTTAATACTAATACTTCCCTGAAAGATGGGACTTATATTTAAATGAAAAAGCCATAATACTGCCGTAGATAAAGAGTGTATATGTATAATCAATCTTCTATACAAAATTCGTAATCAGATAAAAATATATCAGATTTTATATACTTTCGCTTTTTGAAGAGTAGATTTAAAGGAATTTTAAAAGAGGCGTATCATTACTCAATACAAAGCTTGATACGCCTTTTCTTTTAGAATGTTCAATTTTAATATTTTGCACACTATCACGTTCCATATAATGTTGGTTAATATCTGCTCTGTTATATCTGTTTATTATAAAAGTATAATTTTATATGCAATCGCAATGCACAGAGCGATATTTGTTGAGACATTTCTCAATTTTAGTCTTAATGCTCATTCTGTATTTATCTGGAGCTAGGACTTCAACATCAGGTCCAAAAGCTAGAATTAATTGGTCAAGTTCTCGTGTTGGTATTACTTTGATAGTAACTATACACTTGTATTCATCAATAATTTTCTGTGAGGTATGCAGTGGCTTTGAAACAATATATTTAAATCGTTCTGAACTAAATTGCAAAATAATTGTTTCGGCCTCCTGTACTTCATAAGGCACCGATACCCCTACAATATCATCAAAGTAAGAGTTGAAATCCACAAGGTCATTTTTACAGAATGGTACATCACTTCTACTTATCCGCTCAATTCGGTCAAGGGCTCGGTTGACAATATAATCTTTCCCATCAATACGTCCGAATATGAACCATCTGTTATTATATTGTTTCATATAATATGGATGAAGCACATTCGTTGAACTAATGCCTGCGTGTGTTGTGTAGCTTACTTCGAGAGGCTGGTGATTGATTGTTGCGTCTATGAGAGTTGAAAGGTATTCAAGCCCTTTTAAACATGAGTTACACTGAAATGAAATAAGATTTTCTCTATCCGATTTTACTCCAAAACGAAGTTCTAGATTGGAGATAACATCTTCAAGCCAAGCATTACCAGTAACTCCACGATATTTACTAAGCATTTCAATTATCGAGCGTAAAGAGTTAACCTCGGTAACCGATAGACCATTCTGGTAGATTGAATAGTTTGGCTCAGAATATCTGTAGTAGCATTTCCTTCCTCCAAATGGTTTGGCATCAAGATAGATGTTATCGGGTAGCATCTTTCTTATGGCATTTAGGTCACCTCGTAACTGACGCAACTTGATGGTAGAGTCCGAACCTTCCAATTCATAAAGATGATTGTTGACTATTTCAAGGAGATCTTCGATAGTATATTTCTTATTCCAGTCACTGAAGCATCTGTCCAGCACTTGATAACGATACTGAGCGTTTCTATTTTCTGACATTGTTAGAGTTGCTTATATGAGATGGTGTAAAGTATTCCGTTTCCTATCTGCTGTTTATTGAACAGTTCGAGATCTATATTCCAATCTTCTCTGAAATCGCGGTCGGTGCATTCAGCGTTATCTCTTCCAAATGGTGCCCATCCTTTTGCTATACCTGCATCTGGACGTATACAGACCTCTGCATTATCCGCTTTAACCGTCAGACACCGTTCATGCTCAACATAACCTGTATCTTGAATTTCCGGTTCTATTCCGGTCAGTTCAAATATAGCAGCCTTCAGGAAGTGATTTCTCTTCTTACCGTTGGCAAAATCTTTTATAGCATTTACTGCCACATCTGAGTCATTAATTGAGACGATATTTGTGACGATAACCTTAATTGATACCAAGACTAAGTCTGCTTCATTCTTCAGACTGGAAATCATTTTTGCCAAAAGCATACAGCCTAAGGGCGTTTTTAGGTATCTATCAGAATATTCAATAGAAACAGCCTTGCCTCGTAGGTTAGATATTATTCTATTCCAATTACCAGTTTCCGGAGCTTTCAGAGAATCAAAAAAACGACCCAACGAGCTGTGTTCTCTTATTCTATATTCGAACATAAAGGAAGAATCGTCCGATGAAAAGGCGCTCAACAGTTGCATTCTATTTATGTCGGCATAGGACAATGAATTTGGCTGTGTGGTTATGAATACATCTCCACTTCCCCAATTCTTAGAATAGGATGTATCAATATTTTTCCCAAAGTATGTTTTGACGATTCCGTCATTCATAATCACGACCATCAACGGAAATAATCCTGTCGGCAGTGTGTTTTCAAGACATTTAAAGTTGGTTTTAAATACCTCCGCAATTAAAGTTGCACTGTCAGCTGACGAGAGTGATTTTACATCTGGTACGCTTGGCAGTATAAAGGCAACGTCAACTCCTTCTAGAGATAGTTCTGTGAGAATTTTTTTAAATGGGAATGTTTCCGCATCCCATTGAGAAATGTTGTCGTTGACAAATATTCTGATACCAGAGATGTCCTTGTTCCGTGTGAGCTGATAAAACTCGGTCGTGATGTCTGATGTCACAGCATGAGAATCAGGCATTAAATAAATAATTTCCTTTGGGGCAACACGGGCCTTGACTTCCTGTCTTAACCATTCTAGAGCCTTAGGCCGGTTAAGATAGTTCGTATACCATTGCGATCTGCGATCTATAAGGCACTTCGTGCAAGACCGTTCACAGTCGCATCTTTCAAGAGTTTCCAAAGCCATTTTTAGGACTTCATCTTTATATTCTCGGAAGAGCAATGAATAACCTGCACCACCGAGAGCAGTATCATATATGAAAATAGAATGATTTATGCCATCATAGCCGAATTCAATTTCTCCATCGTTGACACCGAGCAGTTCCGTGAGTTTACGGCTAAGAATCACGCCGAGAGAATAGAGTGTCTCAGTGTCTTCTACCAGATTGTTGTCCTTGTCATAAAACTTGATCTCAACAAAGTCAGTCTGGTATCTTCCGACCAACAACACATGACGTCTTACTGCAGCACCGTCATTTTCGCCACCGGGACAAGAGGTCGAAGCTAGAAGATGTTTATGGTGCGACAGCATCCGCTCTGTGGTGTCTGGTGATTTTTCTGATTTCATTCTACCGCAATAAGGACAGAAAGCATATCCATACCCATTCGTTCCTTTATTATAAAAGAGAATCTCAGACCTTGGCGTTGAACAGCGGATAGACATTTTTGCAGAATTTGTCTTCAGAAGCCAGGCATCCATTTCAAGCAAAATAGGCTGAATGAAATTCATAGTGCCGAGAGAGTCCATTTTTCGAGTCGGGGTCGAATCCCATGCTACGGAGAACGCAGCTGGTTCAACGACCTCTGTAAAACGCTGATCTGTCGATAGTGAGATGTCCTTTATGCCATGCATAGTTCCATGCCGACCGCACTTGGGACAATCCGTCTTGGCACTTCCATAGATAATAGTTGTATAACCACAATGAGTGCAATTCTGTATGATATACCTTGAAGTGCTGTCATCGTATTTTGTCTTCAGACGAATACCATTGGTCTCATAGACCCATTCGTTTTTCACTACTGGATTACCGGGAGCATAAGAGGAGATGGCCTGACTTATATGCAATGTCGGTGAGTTACCGTCAACCTTTTCCTTACCGTCTAGCAGACACTCAACTAGTCCTAAGGGTAAACCTGCACTTGGCAGAAAAGAATTTTCAGCAAGATATGACAACATCGAGGTCTTTAAAAAATTTTCCTCTTGTTTCTCTATAGCTTTGATAGCATTGGTCGTTCCTGATTCATTCTTTAGAGATTCAATCGCCTTTGCAAGAGCTCCTTTATGAGCATCAAAGACATTGTAAACAGCAACTATGTCTTTTTTGACTACTTGTGCGACATCCGCCAATGTTATCTGAGCGAGACTTGTTCCCTTAATTAATTTTGAATATGGTTCTTGAAGACGTTCAACCTTTCCGCTGATTACACTATCAATATAATTTAGAAACTTATCAAAGAAAGACATCCCTTCTGCCGTGACAAAAAAATCCCTAAGAGTTGCCGTAACCCTGATTCCCCCTTGATCTGCTACAAAGGATGCGAATACCATCGCATTAACATGACGTTGAATCAACTGACGGCTTTCCAATTTTAACAACGGAGTTTCTGTTACATGTGTAATCGGATAATCTGGATTGTTCCATGTATGAGTTCCAATAGGATTGGGAGCACAAACAGTTAAAGCCAAGGCTTTAGTTTCACTTCTTCGTCCTGCACGTCCCGTACGCTGAAGGTAATTTGACGATTTTGGCGGCACATTATTCATGACGACTTCTGTAATACCACCAATATCGACCCCCATCTCCATTGTTGTTGAGCAAGAAAGAATATTGATTTTCCCCTCATTAAACTCTCTTTCGTATCGGTCAAGATCTTCTGACGATTGCTGAGCTGAATGTTCAGCCGATATAAAAATCGGTTTTGAAGTAAATACTCTGGAGTTCATAACCCCGAACACACCAGCAGCCTTTTGTTCAGAGAAGTTCTTCTCAATCCATTCCATGACATTCTTTTCTGTCTGATCCGCAGACTTGAATGGGAAAAGCGGATTTACAAACTCCGTCTTGATTTTGAATCTATCGAAATTTTCACGACCGATGTAACCGTTCATTCTTGGGCTATAGCCACAGAACGGCGCATCTATAATAACATTGTCAACAGGACAGAGATAACCTTTTTCGATAAGTTGCAGCTTAACTTTATCCCCCATGAGATCAAGCATATATCCTTGATTTTCTACATCTGTTGCTTCAAGAACATTTTGTTTCAGAAAATCCCATGCGGCATCAAGTATTGAGTTGATGTCAGCAATCTTTATTTGATTGATTTGAGAAATATCATCATAATCTAGAACTGCACACAGAAGAAGAACGAGTCTGTTCTGATTCTCATTAATACCTTTTGAACTTACATTGACTTTAAACCATTTCGATACAGGGTTCCCATTCTTCCTCAGTTCTGAATTTGAAGGATATATAGGAGAACAGTACTTATTTTGTGTAAGGTAATCTTTATAAGCTCCAGAAAGCATATAATGACGACCTCCACGAATGACATAATCCATACAGATCTTGAGAAAATTCTGCCAGTCGGTGTCTGTACATCTTTTCTGAAGGAGTGCTGGGCACTTCGCATTTTTAAGTGCTGGATAGACAAGACGTACGAATCCCATCGTTTCCAATGAGTTCGCCCGTTTAGGAATCCATCCGAATTGGTCGACAAGAAGTGCTTTCAGATAGTCCGTTGCATTCTTGAAATTTTTTCTGCCACGTGCTTTATCAACATGTTCATACAACTTCTTGAAATTTGAGTCATTTTCAAGAGACTGGCTTATTTGCCCCCATGACACCTCCTCTGGATTGGGGATTACTGGTATGCCATTCTTTTTTTCTTCAAGTCGTTTAAATTTTTCAAAAAGTAAGGTCGGAAGATGTTCCCGAATACTCAGATATGCATTGTATTCTGCTTCCTCATCAGGAGTCAGACCACCAGGTTTCACATCATTCAAACGCATATCGGCAAGTTTATGAAAAATGGAAGCTCGAATCCATGAACGTTCTACATCCTGATTAAGTCCCATTGCAGAACGTGCAGACCCTTGACGGCTATCGGTAAATGTTATATACTTTCGGCCTTCATATACAACGTCTGCGTCATTACTGTCAATGGGTTCGGCATTATCAAGAAGCAATGTTGCTAAAGTACGTCCAATTTGAGTAGCACTTATTCTGAGATAATCAAGGTTTTTAAACTCGCTGAGATTATTGCCACAATGAGGACAAAGAACATGATTATCTCCTGAGTGTCGAAGAGATTGATATATTACAGGAATACTTTCTTCACTTTTTAAAGAAGTAAAACACTTGTTGCTTCTATTGTCTTCAGGGACAAGTTCTATTTTACCATTCTGATGATTGAAGATGTGATATGTTCTATTCGCATTTTTCCTTAAACATGCTTTCTTCGGAATGGCGAAAAAGAAGCGAGAAAAGCCATCCGCCTCATTTTGCTCAACATCTTCTATATTTCCCATATCTTCCAAATCAATGAGATCTTCCTTTTGCTCATAGAAAAGACTCTTGTCAAGATCAATTACATTGGTGTGCATCCTAAATCCCTTAGTTGTGTTTGTTTCACCCACTATAATAGGAGAGCCGCAAGACGAACATGTAGCAAGTTCCAGCATCTTTGATTTACAAACTGGACAATTCATATTTTGATATGTTGTCAGACTTCCTATCGATAATCTATATCCCTTATGACGTTGACAATCAGGATTGGTGCAAACATACACTCCACTTATCGATCTAACAAATAAATGAGCACGTGTTGGCAATAAAGCTCCAAGGCCGCCTCCTTTGTTTAGACCTTTCACTTTTTCCCCGAGAGCATCTATTATTTCCAATGAGGCATCCACATCTTTCCCGATTCCTTTATCAAGCATACGACCGATTTCCTTTGCTTTCAATACCGGCGAAGAGTTAAGCTTTTTTCTCAACTTCTCAATATCAGAATAACTCAATTCGATACTAAACTTTTTGTTTATTTTGGACAATTGATCTTCTGCAATTCCCTTGTTTAGTTCTGGAATAATGCGCTTACCACTAATTATTTTTATATCTTCAAATGGTTTTCCAGTGAGTTGAGACACAAAAGTTTTTAGCTTTATAGTCGTTTTGGGGTCACTTTCATCCCCGATAGTCGCTGATGTTACAGCAAAATTTACTTGATCAATAGTTACGCCAAAAGCATCTAGTACACGACGGATTTGCAATGATAATTCAGCGGCTGAAGAGCCAGTATAAGTATGTGCTTCATCTAAAAGAATCCATTTGAGCTTCCCTTTGGATTTTTCCAAGATTTCACGGTCTTCTGCTCGTACCAACATATAGTTAAGCATAGTTGGATTAGTAAAGAGAATCTGAGGCGGAGTTTTCCTTATTTGAGGCCTTGTTACGAGCTGTGGATAATGAGATGTAGTATATCTGTCAGACCGATTTTCTTTGTCGGTTTCTCCATTATATATCGCATAGGTAACCTTTTCGGGAAGAGTTTTGCACCAAGCATGAATACGTTTCTGTTGGCTTTTCATCAGTGCATTCAAAGGATAAAGGAATATGGCCTGAACACAATTTTTTTCATTGGTTTTAGCCAAATCTTGCAAAACTGGTATCATAAAACATTCTGTTTTACCTGATCCTGTTCCGGTAGTTACAACAATGGTTTGTGGTCGAGAAGAAAGCATAGTTCTCCAGCTTTCTGTTTGATGCTTATAAGGATGCCTATCTAATGGAAATCTCAAATCCTTGTCAATTTCTTCGCTACTCAGTGCATTAACAAATGAAGGAGTTAACAATCTGAGTTTAGAAGAATGTTCCTCAAAACTGTCGGCACTCTCCTCCCAAGGGAATATTGATTGGAATACAGGTTCTGCAAAAAGAGGCTCATCCTTAGTCAAAATCCTCTTGATATATTCTTGTTCTTGGGCTTGACCCTTGAACCAAAGAGAGGCAAGAGAATCTATTAATAATTCCTTGGCCTTATTGTAGAATGAAAAATAATTCATATTCATTTGTTTACAATTTGTTTTACAGTTCCGATAAATATCTTACTGTAGGTTTCTTTAAAGTATTTTCGGTAAAAATTAGTGATACGAGCATAGTCTCGACTTTCTAATAAAAAAAGATTTGTGTGATTTTTTACTTGTGCGAAATTTTCCGCAGCACACATTGCGGACTCAATCATTACACGATAAGACTTGTGCATCTCTTGGTCTACATAATATTTATTTTGAAGTACAAATCGGGTTATAGGTAGGTCTATATTGTTATCTGTATATCCATGTATTTTTGATTTAAATTGATTAATGTCAGCTCTTGAGAAAATCCGGGCATCTCCGATATTCCCCCCCGCAACATATTGGGTAAGTTCAGACGCAACTTCTGCAGATAGTGTAGCGTTGAAAAGTGCATTTATCAATTCTGTAATCTCACCTAATTTTGTATTCATTATATTAATAAGTGTTGGGGGAAGCAAACGTATGAAACTCTCAATACATTCTCCCCATACAGTGTGCGGAATCCAATGTACTGCAATGTTTAATTCATCATCAAAACGGTCAATTTCTTGAATGAGAACATCGGAAGCGCCATTAAGCCAACAGGCTAATATTAGGTTTACCAATAATTTAGGGTCACGACCTATAGCTTTGAAAGCATTATATGTGGTAAACGGAAGATTAAACTCTGAAATAATACGGAATGCTTTTACTGTCTTTGCCCAATACTCGCCGGCAAAAACATCATCCTTGCTAAGCCTTTCACTCCAAAGTATTATGTTAGCAGCAGACATCTCTCCACGTACTTCCGAACTATAATCTTCTTGTTCAAAATTGTAATACTTAGGAACAAGCCTGCGCGAACTTTCGGGACCAGAGAAAAGGATTGCTTCCGAATTCAAAAGCTCATGAGGAATTGTAAACAAGTTCATTTGTCGGTTATACGGCTCAAGCTTTATCTGTACTAATTCAGCTGGTTTTATATTTTCTGAAACCGGCAGTGCATATACATCACCGTCATATATGAAATCGGAAGTGTCTTCACTGGTATAATCTGTGATTCGAATTTTATCTGAACTCAACTCACTATCAAGAACAAATTTTCTTATATAGATGCGTTTGTCACATATTTTTAGTTCTATGGAACTACTACGGTCAAAAGTATTTGCACCATATAATTGAAACATTCTTGCAAACAAATCACGATAATCGGATAATGGAACTATACCTTCAATTACTGAACTCTTAAGATGCTTGATTGTATCGTCATCCTCTATTTTATCAGATTTGTAAGTCACATCTATCATACCAGACTGTCCATGACTGATTATATTAAAATATCTCAGGTTATCATAAGATATGATTTTTCCTGATGGCACAATTTTCCCTTCCAAATCAGATATTACTATACCCTCAAACGGTACTACAACAGATACTTTCAAAGGAGGATTATTCTCGGCAATTATTTTTAAATTACACGTAGGAGAATATTTAGAAGCACAGGCATCTCTGGAAATCCTCCAGGTATTTTTATCCGTCATTTCAACAGATAAGTTTTCGCACTCATCAACTTTTGCAGAGATAACATGGCGAGAATCTAGGTGTAGTTCTGTGGAAAACATCGTTTCGTTGCGAGAGGCAAATGTCATATCGTCTATGAAATAAAATGTTTCCATCACGTATTTATTGTCAGGAAATTCAACCTTGATATCAACAAGCCCAAATGGCAAAAGGCATGAATTGGACAAATTCCGCCACTCAGCTTTACTATTATGAATACGATATTTAGGCTTGATATTACCGACTCTGGTGCCAGTTTGGTCAAAAACGCTTATTACTGGAATGCGAGTCAATAACTTAAAATTAGATTGCTCTACCCATTGTATATATGTACCTCTGAATTCAGCACTATAAGGCGTGAATTCATTGGTTATGGTTATATGCTCATTCGACATGCAATTGTGTAAATCTACTTTATCAGTAAATTTAATCGCCGAATAAAGTTCTCCATTTAGTAATAGCTTATGACTACCATCACACTTCCAATTAGTGGAGAAAACTGCTATATTATTTTCAGCATTCACTGTCGATTTCAAAGAATATACATTATCATCAAGCATTTGGAAAACCTGAGGGCATTCAAAATTCGGAGGATAACTCCCACATAAAGTTGGAAACAATCTGTCATCGTTGTCACACCTGATCTTAACTTCAACTACAGGTTCTCCACTCCACTTTATATCATTTGCTACGCCAACAGTTATACGAGAATATATCGCACCGATAACCTCTCCTTCGTCATCTTTAACTAGGGATTTTCTTACATACTTTCCAACAAGTATACCAGAGACAAACACATCGAAGGTGTAGCACGATTGATAGTTTAGACCTTCAATAGATTTTGATGAAATCTCTTTTACTATATTTAAATTGACAAAAAGATTTGCAGTTTCACTTGAGGTCAAACGAAGTTTCCAACTTAGAGAAAGTGGTTTGGTTCTATGTTCACTCTTAACTCGCCGGTATTCTCTTTTTAAGGATTTAGTCAGTTCCGACAAAGAGGAATCCGTATCATCATATGGTAGCCAGCGGTCTTCTTCGGATATGATTGCATGAGCGATCTGTAATGAAATATCGTAAATATTGTCATTTTTGAACGCTTTCCCAAGATAAGCTATACAATTAAAATTCTTGATTAAATCTATATTATTATCATCCCAATCAACAATAGTTCGTTAAAAATTAGCCCAGCCTAAGCGGCTCTGGCAGTAAATAAAATGAGTTCTTTGAAAAGTTTGTCAATTAATTGCGTGTTTGGTTCAATCCCAGAGACGCAAATAAATC
>ERZ857480.108820-NODE-168787-length-14347-cov-28.9213_pt1 | contig 14347 bp, 16 predicted proteins | sample MGYA00519767_ERZ857480 | MGnify/ENA primary metagenome ERZ857480 (study PRJEB31778, sample SAMEA3449210) | human gut metagenome | biome: human gut; feature: human-associated habitat; material: faeces | place: United Kingdom | collected 2010/2012 ...
GCTGTTTATACCTTCTTGCAAAACTATGATTTCTAATCGAAAAATTTTATTAGCTTGGTAACTAACTGATTATTAATTAATAATAGCTGTTTTGGCGAATTTTCTCCGGACAGCAATGATGTCATATATAATAAGCATTATACCAACGACTATAGAAAAAACATAACACGATCATTAAAAAGAAAAGAATTTGCTGCTATACTTCCTTATTACGAAGAATATTGTAAAGAAAATAATATATCCCCCGATAGATATTATTACTTAGGTGATATACCCGAAAAACATGAAGAAAGTAGGGGGTTGTCTTTTATAGATTCTGAATCACCGGATAAGGATACAGAACAACATTTTGGCTTAGCATTAAAATCAAATCAAGTAGAGTATCTATATAATGAGTTGAAAGGTACATACTTGGATGCTAGCACTGACATACGTTTGTTTTGTTATCGTCTTACAGGAAAAGGAAAGCCGGATAAGATTGAAAAATTGAAGTGGGTTTCAGATGATGACTCCCTTGCGGTTTTCATAAAACATCTAGGGGTTAGTAAAAATAAGTGTTGGCAAAAAACCGAATCTTTTTTTGGTAATAAAAATGAGAACTTAAAATCTCGTTATCATAGACTGACTAAGCAAAAAGGAAAATTGAAAGTAAACGATATTAATCTTACCAATTTGGATAATATATTGGCTAGTATAAAAACAAACGCCTGAATATTTCATAAAAACGTCCACTTCAAGGACGTTTTTTTTATGCTTTATTGTAACAACCTGTAACTTCTTGTATATAACTTGTAACACTTTTGTTTACTTGAAAAAAGACACTCACCTTTGCATCCGTTCTGACATAAACAAATAAAATTAATTTTTTAAAATGAAGAGAAAAAGCCCAAAAACAGATGGACTATTATCAGATAAGGTAATAGACGCTAAAGGTGAAGAACTGGAAAAGTTCTTGCTGAAAGAGAAGGTAGAAATGGAAAAAGAAGCAAACCAAACTTCCACTACTGATCACTTGAATCTTCCACGTATGGCTTTTGGTATCAAAGGACTTGCTGGAATATTAAAGGTATCAACGAGTACAGTAGCTAGATGGAGAGCTGAAGGAATTCTGGACGATGTAACCTTTAATAAAGGGAAATATATATCGTTTGATGTCTATGGTGTACTCGAGATACTCCGTGAAAGTAATCATAAAACTAAGTTTAACCGTAAACAAGTGTAGAATATGAGTACCGTTGAGAATGAATTAGTAGAAAAAGCAGGTAAATTATCCCCTGCTGGTGTTGATTTCTGTAAAAAGGAAACACAAAAGATAGCGGATTTGTCTCCTAAGATGTTCGCCAAAGTTTTTTCCCTCTTGTATATCGTTGATTTGCTTGGTGCGGAAAAAGACGGAGGAATCAGAATAGCAAGGCTTGAAATGAACAGAAAACCCAAAGCCAAAGCTATTGAATCGCTGAAAAAAACAATACTGGAAGTTGGTGCGCAAATTATGTGTGTGATTATTCCTGCTACTGTTGCGGTAAAATTCGAATATAATATAACTGATTTTGATGGCAATCCCATACCGGAGGATGAGTTTTCAAGGACTGTGGTGATTATAGACGGTCAGACAAGATATTCCGCTATTCGTGAAATCAGAAAAGAATTTCCCGATATGGAATTGCAGTTATATGCTTATTTTCCTTTACAATGGATAGCTTTAGACAAGATGTTACAAGCCATCAATCTGAAGGTGTTTACTTGGATGAACAGTGATTTTATGACAGGTGTACTGGGAAATACCAATATAGACAAAGACACTAAAGCTGCTCTGGAATATATTCAAATGTTGGAATCAAAAGGATATAACTATACTTCCGCTTGTGAATGGGTAACTCTCACAAAAGGAATTGTCAGAAAGACCCCTCTCATAAAGGCTATGAGTGAAGAAAATCCCAGTCTCAGATATTCATACTCCGAATTGGGGATAAAAATTCATAAAGCTGCACAGGAGAAATTCTCAGGTACTAATGAGGATGCGTTGAAAAACAAGACCATTCCTGAGCTTGTCATAGAAAAATGGTGTACCGCTTGTAAGGAACTGAGCCAGAAGGATGCAACAAAGTCTATCATATCCTTTATCAAGGGGATTGGAAATGACGACCTGAGAGAAATGGTATCTCCAAGCAAATATAAACGTGGCTGTGGAATGAAGAAGGAGGTGTATGTAAAGAAACAGTTTGAGCAGTCATACAAAGCGTTTCTGAAAGCTAACCCTTTAAAAGCAAGTCATGATGAAGAAAACGTATAGTGAATGGATTACGGGAGATTATATATTCTGTCTCCCGGCAAATCCCAAAGTAGATATGACGATGATCGGCTCTTATCGCTGCAATCTCAAAATTCATACAGGTGAAGTGATGTTGGAAGCTGTTTCTGCTGAGGTATTTATCAGGAGGGGGTATAAAGCTATTGACCCTAATGGTATTTCTGTAACTCTCTTGGATTCTGATTTATCCAAAAAGCTGGTAATCATTGATGACTTGAACTTATATTTCGCACTTCAACAAGAAATACAGCTGGAAGATAATAATGTTGTGGTTGAGATTCTTGATGATTTACCACGAGCAAAGAGATGGAGTTTTTAATTTTTAAATATTTTAATTTATGGAAAAATTAGTGGGAAACCGTAAATACCCTAATATAAAAAATATCATCGAGCATTTGAAAACGATACCAGCTTACGACCGATGGGAGTTATTCTGTTGTTTTTGTCAGAATTATCCTTTTTCTAATGAGGAACTATGTCGGCTATTCAAATTTTCCTGGATTCACAGTGCTCCAGACGTGAGAGCTGTTGAGATTCTAGAGCATATTGATATACCGTCATTAATGGATGAATCAGAACTGAAGGATTTGAACAACATCCCTGATGAAGTTAAAGTCTACAAAGCTGTCTCTCTGGATTGTATGGAAATTGATGATGATGAAGAAGAATGGGAACTGGGAGTTGATTGGAAATGGTCTACAAATCTAGAAAAAGTAGCATACATAGCTCAATGTATGGGAAATGATTACATTGTTATTTCAACAACAATTCCTAAATCACAGGTACTAGCCCTTTTCCATGGTGTATATTTCTCTTATGAATTAATAGCAATTGCTAGTTTTGGTGAGTTTGATGATTACACCATTGAAATTGAACACGTGGATTCATTCTTAAAGGATCACCCCTACTACCATGAACCTGTAACAGAAGAGAATATCTACAAGTCAACAGGATTCTAATTATCATTTAAGTGAGGATACGGCGCTGCCTCACTTACTTCCTATGTGAAATTTGTCATTCAATATTGATGGGCAGAAAGGACTAAAATTCTTCCTGTCAAGCCCTAACCATGTCCGAATTTTCGTGAATACAAGCCCTATTAATTAAAAAAATAAATCAAACAAATATGAAAAAAGACAGATACTTTATGGACCAAGCAAAAAAGTATGGTCCAATGACACTTGAAAAGTGTTTTGAGAACATGACTATTGACCCAATCCTTATGAAGGATATAGAAAGGCAAGGAGTGTTTAGCAAGAATCAGAAACATTATTTGCATGAGATGATAAATAGAATCATTTCTTATGCAAAAAAAGGCTTCGTGAATGGGACTCAAAAAATCAGTTGCCTTGATATCTCATGCACTTATACATGGGGGGATGATCTCATATGTCATATCGGAATGTATAAGGATATTATTTATAGTGAATTTCTCAAAGATTATAAAGAAGAAGGGCTAATATTGCCCAAAGGCATTGTCATTGGAAGTATTGACGATGACCCTTTTCCTGCTGTACAAGAATCAGATGACTACACCGAACCCCCATATCTCTATGGAGGATTGTTGGATCCTGACAAATATGGTGCTCCCCATTATGCACTTGACTTTGTGAATAAAAAATTAAACGAAGCTTTACCCGGTCATAATCTATGGGTAAGGGCTGAGGGCTTACTTATTTTGAATATCTACAATTTGAATGATTTACCACACATGAGAAATTATTAGTATGGGATTAATGAAAGGAAAAGTACAGTTCGTGATAAAAAAAACTAATGGCTGAAAATGATTTTTTCATGAATGGTGATAAATCTTTATTGAAAAAAAACAGAAGTATTACATAAAGACCATAACTATATGAACTTTAACAAAAAAGATCTTGAATGGGTGGAAGAAAATAGTCATGAGTATCAGGAATATATAAAAAAGAAGAAGTCTGATATTGATGAACTAACGAAAAAGCTGAATCCCAATAAACCATTTATATGATTAACTAACTGAATTTATTAATCCGGGGTAAGGGGTATGAGTATATACATAATACCCTTTGGGTGGAATAAAAAATCTCCAAAGACTTCAAAAACCTTTATAAAAGATAGATTTCCCTAAATAAAATGTTCCATTATCCTATCAGTTATGTATAATCCCCTAACTCTTACCCCTAATATTTGAGAAATATATGAAGAAAACAACAATAAAAGTACCACTAGGTATTAAATATTTATCTGAATTTAAAGATTTATATAATAATATTCCTACCAATGGTCATTACATACTTAACAAGAAGGTATGTGGTTGTGGAGCTACAGAGTTATTTCTTGGTTGTGATAAGAAATGTATATTGGCAAGTCCGAGAAAGAATCTGTTATACAATAAATACAGTCAACATCTTTCTGATAATTTCCATCTTTTCAGGTATAATGGAGATAAGGATAAGTATTTCTCCAATGGTTCTATAAGCTCAAGTGAAACCGTAACATACAAGGAGAACCTGAGAGACTATATAAAGAAAGGTGGAACTAAGATTCTTACTACTTATGATTCTATAAAACATACTCATGAAATACTGATAGAACTGGGAGAGAATCTTGAAGAATGGGAAGTTATAGTGGATGAATTTCAGGTTATGTTCTATGACTGTCATTTTAAAGCAACCACGGAATATGAATTCTATAAGCAATTACAAAGTTTTCCCAATGTAGTATTCCTTTCAGCTACACCGTTTCTTGAGGAATATCTTGACCAGCTTGATTTCTTTAAGAGTATGACCATGTATGAACTTGAGTGGCCTAGGACTATGGTAGAGAAGCCGAAAGTAAATATGACCAAGACCTCAAAAACCATAACAAAGCTATGTGAAGGTATCATAGACAAATACAGGAATGGTAAAGGAGAAACTACTCTTGTTGATGGAAAAGAATACAGGTCTAAAGAAGCGATTCTATATATCAACAGTGTAAAGGATATAGTAAAGGTTATTAAAAATCTGAACATTAATCCGGAAGAAGTGAATATAATCTGTTCCTCCACCCCTGAGAATATAAGCAAGCTGAAAGAACTGACTAAGGAAAAAGGTAAGGAGTATAAGATTGGTGATATTCCTGGGAAAGGTGATACTCATAAGATGTTTACTTTCTGTACCTCTACCGTATATGTTGGAGCTGACTTTTATTCAGACAACGCTTACACCTATATCTTCGCCAATCCTAAAGTTGAAAGTCTTACCATAGATGTTTCAGTAGATATTCAGCAGATTATTGGACGACAGAGACTAGATTCCAATCCATTCAAGAATATGGCTACCTTATACTTCAATACAAAAGCATCTGATATGACTGAAGAAGCTTTCAATGAAAGTATAAGGCTGAAAAACGAAAAGACAAATAGACAGATAGAAAACTTTAACTCAGCACCACACAAAGAAGAATTCATAGAAGGACTGAATAAGAAGCCGAACCACAAGGAAAACTACTGCTGCATCAGTAAGGATAAAAATGGTAATCAGGTAATTGAAAAGAACATACTCATTGAACTTGCAGACAGAAGAGCTTGGGAAATTTCAAATAAGATATTCAACAATGATTTTTCTATGTTTACAGCCTTGAGTGTTAATATGAATGTTACAAAAGATACAGACAGTGACGATTCTGAAGTTAAGGCTATATTTCGGGAATGGAATGAAATGAAAAGCTTTAAGGATCGGGCCTTTTTCTATTGTGAAGCCTGTAAAGATATACCTGAAGTTCTTGATAAATGTTCTTTCATACCGACTAAATATAAGGAATACTACGAAGCTTTAGGAGAAGAAGGTATGAAGGAACTTGGGTGGAGAGAGGATTATATAAAGAACGCCATTGCCCCTATCCCCTTCGAGCAGAGACCGAATGACAAGATTATGGAGAGACTTAGGGCTAAACTTGAGATAGGAAAGTTCTATACAAAGACTGAGATTAAGGAACTACTATGCAATATCTTTAAAGAACTGGAACTTAAAGGTAAACCAAGTGCTTCGGATATATCCTTTTATATCGATTGTGAAGAAAAATCAAAAAGGATGGATGGCAAAAAAGTTGTAGGATATCAGGTCATTTCACACTACAAGAAAAGAGTGAGTCTGTTCAAGAGAATTACTGATGTTAAGAATCCGATAAACTATAACTTGGATGATATTCTAGAAATAATAAGAACAGGTACCGAGTTCGACCTGAAGAAAAAAGTTCAGGATGTCAGGAACGCTAAGGATAAGGACGAGAAGGATAGTATGAAAATAAGAATCCCGGCTGCTACAGTGAATGGAACCTTCGAGAGCAAGAATAAAAACCGTCTCTTGGTTTATTCCTCCTATACAGCCCTTGATTTCGACCATATACCAGAGGATGAAATGCAGGACTTCATAGACAACCTTAAGAAATCTCCCCATGTTTATGCCGGTTTCAGGACTTCCAGCGGTGAAGGATATAAAGCTATCATCCTACATGATAACCTCGAACCTCTCTATCATGATGACCTTTATGAGCAGCTCTTGGAGTATTATAATTGTGAGGTTAAGGATACATCAACGAGAGACTTAGCAAGAGGGAATTATCTTTCTTATGACCCTGACTTATGGATAAACGCTGATGCTGTACCTTTCCATTTTGTTCCTTCAACTTCAGAACCTAAAACTGTAGTAATGAAAACTGAGACTGTAATAAAAACTGATACTGGTGAGGAAATTCTTGTACAGGATGATGATGAAGCTTCAGGTTTTCTTCTAAAGCTGAGAAAACAGGTCATATCAGACGAAACCATTATCAAGTTTCTGAAGGGTATATGGACTGGAAAAGCTATCGGTCAGGGAAGAAATAATGCTGCTATGTCCTACGCTGGTGTTCTTTGTAAAGCTGGAATTGAAAAAAGTAAGGCAAAAGCAGTAATAGAAGAACTTATACCGGGGTTCGATATTTCAGAGATTATAGACTACGCCTACTCTCATAATATATACGGTTGCGAGAGAAGAAGGTATATCAGAAAGAAGAAGAATTAATACATAAAAACTGACAATATGAAAAAAAATGAGATTTTAACGATTATAATAAAAAGAATAACGGAAGACAAAAACACTTACGATGATAAGTTTAAAGACTATTATAAAGCTTGTTATTATATATATACAGTATCACATAAATCTGGCTTTCCGTTTGTTTCTATGGATGGAAAAATCTATATCTACACTGGGACACATTTGGAGGAAGTGGATGGGAATGAGCTTATGATGTTTCTGAAATTCTCATTCCAAAAGCTTTCCGGGGATTCAGTATATTGTGGAAAGAAAGAGCTTATAAACGGTCTTACAGCTCAGTTCCCTTATACCGTAATGGGATTGAATGTGAAACAGGCTGAGGATAAAATAAATTTCGGAAATGGAACTCTCGACCTGAAGACTGGAAATCTCTGTAAACATAACTGGGCTGATTACTTCAGATACGTCCTTCCTTATAATTATGATAAGAACGCCTCCTGTCCTATGTTTATGAAGTATCTGAATGAAGTTATGCCGGAGAAGGAAGCTCAGGACGTACTTTCAGAATATGTAGGTTGGTTATTCATGCCCGGACTTAAACTGGAAAAAATTCTGTTCCTCTATGGCTCTGGATGTAATGGAAAATCAGTCTTTGTTGATATTGTAGAAGCGTTATTGGGTAAGGAAAATATATCACATGAATCTTTGTCTGATCTATGTGGTGAATATGGGGCAAACAGCAGGTCAAACTTGGCTGGAAAGATACTGAATACATGTTCTGATGTTGCTCCTAATGCTTTCGCTGGTGACCTCTTCAAAAGGATAGCCAGTGGAGAACCCATAAGCACCAAGATTCTTTATAAGGATGTTACAACTCTTACCGATTATGCTAAAATGATATTCTGTCTTAATGAACTTCCTAAAACCAATGATACTTCTAACGGATTTTACAGAAGATTCTTGATAGCTCCCTTCAACGTCCAGATTCCCAAAAACAAGATAAACCCCAATCTGGCAAAGGATATTATCTCCCATGAACTCCCTGGTATTATGAACTGGGTATTGGAAGGCAGGGAAAGGCTGAGAGTGAATAAAAAGTTTACAGATTCTCCGGTGATGAACAAAACACTGGAGGAATATAAGAAGATGGGGCAGAGAAAGAAGAGGAAAATCCAACTCTGGCTTCCTCCCTTCAATAACTGATAATAGAAAAGGAGTCATCAATGAAACTTATCACTGGTGGCTCCTTATTATTGGCATCAATTTTTTATATATGTATAATAAAATATTGCCATTGTCCATTACCGTAATCTACTTGTATTCTAGCTGTACCACTTGTGATGTTACCTTGGAAATCAGTACTAAACGTAATTCCTCCACCTCTAAATGTATAACCGCTATTATTATATCCAGAATGTAATGATCCACCATTATTAAAATATATTTTTACAACAGTATCGTTCTGTATATATACATCTAGCTTATATGTAGCCTGATGTTCAGTATTACTTTGATATTCTACAACAACTTCATAAACTCCATCATCTAAAATTATATCAGGAATATTTCTTTGAGAAACAGGAAAAGATGGTATGTAAGATGCTAATGGAGGAATGTAAGATTGAGCATCTAATACCACTAAAGGAATAAACACAAATACCAGAATTGTAAATAAAACTTTTTTCATGATTCTAAAATTAAATTATGACTACTAAATAAATTTTTATACTAAAATGGACTATTATTATTTAGTGATATTTCTCAATATAAATCAGGAAACAATTATAGTGTCATTCTTATCATAATAAGAAATTTAATTTTTTGGGGTTGTAATGGAAGGTATTATTCTTTTAAAATATTACCCAAAAAATCATACATCTTATCCTCTATTTCAATCAACAAAGGCTTACTACGCTCATCATCAGGATCCAACATATCATGAATTTTATTATACTTATCAGAGTAACCTATAAGTTTAGGGAAAGACTTATAAAAAAAGATTCTATTGATTCAGACTTTGTTGAATTATAAATATAATTTTTTATATCATACTCATTTATTTTATAATCCATAAATTCTTGATATGCATTGTAAATTTCACTTGATGGAAATCTGCTTACTATTTCTATTGCTTTAGAAAATATGGCTCTTGTTAACGCTTCTATATCATACCCCTGATATTGAGGTGTATTCTGCTTATATGCCATAATCTCACAGGTTTCTCTTCCACATTCATCCATCAAAACAAAATGTGATGATATTGATACCCAGCAATAATGAATCTTTCCACTTACTATTTTCCATTTACCTACAGGACATCCCCGATTGAAATCCTTATCTGTTATAGTTATATCATAAGAGCCGTTACCATTAAAATAACCCACCCTAGATACATTGCAGAAATAGTTATATTTATTTCTATTTGATAATGGCTGCAAATTCTCAAGTCTAAAACTTGAACCATCTATAATTACACCAAAGTTATAATCCTTCTCCATAAATTATATATTTTTCTTTATCACCTCCTTCAATCCATCAACACTAACACCTTTTCTATGAAGCATTGCATGACAGTTAGGGCAGACTGGGATTAGGTCTTTCTCATAATCAACCCTGTATGATTCCCTGATTTCTGATACCGGAACAATGTGATGGACATGAATAAAACCTTTCCCTATTTCTCCGTATGTCTTCTCAAAATCAAAGCCACATATACTACACTTACATCCCTTAAGTTCTATGCACCTGTTCCTTGCTACAGGATTACGTTCATATCTTGTAGTATAAACCTGATGACCTTTACCTTCTATAAGTTCTGGCTCATTGATGGTTGCTGTTTCAAATACATCTAAAATATAATCAACCAGTCTCTCTGAAGGAACCAAAGAACCTTGAGGAACACCATTCAATCCATACTCCTTCAGTTTTTCCAGACCAAGCTTATCAGAACAAACCTCATCGATAAGCCTAAATCTACAGTACCTGTTTGTTATTACTCCAGCCTTAAACTCTTCAGGGTCATTCCAATATTCCTCATCCTTCGTAGATTCTTCAAAAGTCATATCCGTCTTCTCAACCTCCATGATAAACCTGATTCTACTTTCAGGTTTGGTACAGTACATAAAGACTATATCCCCAACACTAAACTTGTTCTTTTGTTTCCAATCTACATATCCGTGGTTAGCAAGAAAATCAGCGAGACGAAATTTATTATTATTTGACGGTACAATCCAGTATTTCATGTTTATATCTTTTTACTTACTACATTATCATATTCAAATCTGATAGCCATTGTTATTTTAAAAGAGAAATACAATGCTTACATTATAATATGAGACCAAGCTTTTTGGATGCTATATATTTATAATTATCGCCATACTCTTCATAAAGAATACTCAACAGATTATAATAACTGCCACTATTTTCGTTCATGAATTTATAAAATTCATTTGAAGAACGTATATTATTGTTTCTGATAGTGTCGTAAATAAATTCAATTATTTTGTCTGGTATGTTTCTGTTTGTCCATTTATACCATAACCTCAGGGTTTCAATATCTGCATTATATTTCTTTGATACAAAATAGACAGTTAAAGATTCTATTTGCTCTCCTGAATAAAACATCTGTACTATTTCTGAAAAGACATAGTAGTTATTCAACTGATTGTCATATACAAGCTGTTTCTTCAAGCTAAGCTCATCATCCCCTATAAATGTTATTAAAGAGGTCATTCTATTGGCAAACAAAGATGATATGTATAGTCCATGGTTTGAAATCATGTAGGAACCGTTACCGTCTTCCTTATCCATACTGAGTACCATGCCATTGTTTATTGTGAAATATTCTACCAGATTCAATCCTTCTGGGATTTCAATTCCATGATGTTTAATATATCTTTCCATTAGTGTCCACTAAAAAATCATAGAAGTTCTTTGAAATTATTGAAATTCAATTTGTTATAGGTAATTTTAGATTCCCGAGACTTGAATTTAAGTTTGCGGTCAAAATCAGACCGTTATGTTTAAAGACGAGTACGTTTTCTCTCAATTAGTTAAATTCCTTGATTACGAGAAATTCAAATACATTGTGAAGAAATACAATGGCAACAAGTATATCAAAAGCTATACTTGTTGGAATCAGTTGCTTACGATGATGTTCGGTCAACTATCCAATCGAGAGAGCCTCCGAGATCTGGTTGTGGCTATGGAAGCACATGCTGGGAAACTCTACCATCTCGGAATCGGGAAATCTGTAACACGAAGCAATCTCAGTAAGGCTAATGAGCAACGTGATTACCATATTTTCGAGGAGTATGCAACATTCATGATTGCCGAGGCCCGCAAGCGTAGAATCAATAAAATATTCGAACTTGACGGTCATGTTTACGCATTTGACTCTACAACGGTTGATTTGTGCCTGTCGGTGTTTGAATGGGCCAAATTTCGCAAACATAAAGGCGGAATAAAGTTGCATACGCTCTATGATGTTGAAGCGGAAGTACCTGAATTTGTGCATATTACACCTGCCAACATTCACGATTCAAAGGCTATGCCTGAGATACCATACGAATCTGGAGCGCACTACATATTCGACCGCGGATATAACGACTTCAGCAATCTTAATACGATAAATCGTATAGGTGCTTTCTTCGTTGTACGAGCCAAAACAAACGTACGGATCAAGCCTAAAACCTGGAAACGAAGATTGCCGGAAGGTGTAGTTTCGGATGCAATCGGATGCTTTACGGTTTATAAAAGTTCTAAGGATTATCCTGAGGAACTTAGAAAACTCATCGTTGAAAATCCTGAAGACGGTACACGATATATCTTCCTGACAAACAATCTTGACGCATCTGCGGAGTTGATATCATTGCTTTATCGAAACAGATGGAGTGTTGAACTGTTCTTCAAATGGATAAAACAACACCTCAGGATTAAGAAGTTTTGGGGAACATCGGAAAACGCAGTACGCATACAAATCTATTGTGCGATAATTACTTACTGTTTGGTAGCAATAATTCAACACGATATGAAATTAGAACGCAGCGTCTATGAGGTTCTTCAAATCCTCGGAATCTCTCTGACCGACAAAACACATCTCAGTGACTTGTTCGACAAATCGAATTTCAAAAATGTCAAAGACCGATATGATTCAAGTGAACCGAATTTATTTAATTTTTAACCTTGTCCATTTTTAGTGGACAGTAGTGATATCTTTCATTATACCTTTTTATGAAGTGAGTTGTAAAATGTAATATAGTTACATTTCTTTTTGTGTAAAGATCTATTGATATATACCCGTCATAGCTGTTTCCATTGATGATAGGAGCATATACCATACTTCCCAATTCTTCTTTGAAGGTAAAGAAGAAGATTGTCCATTCATTGTTCCTTTTTGTCCTTATGTTTTTTCTTTGATATCCAATCTTACCATTAAATCTGATGAATTTTTTCTTTACTACATCACGGAACAAGTTGACCTGCGTGGAAATAGCCGAGCTTTCAAGAAGTGCTTCCTTGTGCAGTTCTTCTTTTGTCATTGCTGGTGTAAACATAATATAGCTTTTAATTTAAACTAAACAGATGTAAAGGTAATTCTTTTATTATAAAGCATTTAACTGATTTGAATAAAATATGAGGTATAGTATTTCATATAAATAATAAGATTAACACACAATAACAAATGAATAAATATTAAATAGCAACTACAGGTGCATATTTATTTAATTTTAGACGGTTTTGCGAGGCTTATTATCTTATTGATAGGAGAAAAGATTTTAAAATATTTAAAATATTGATTATCAATATTTTATAAGATGTAATATCGTATATTTATACGAGCTATAAAATTGTAAACGGCAGTTATAATATTGCAATAATATGCAATAATTATTTCTCTTCTATATTTATAAGTACATTTGTAAAGAATTAAATTTACAACAATTATGATTAAACAATTCTTCGATAATCTATCATATCGGATGTTTAAAGAAAATGACCTCTCCGATATAACATGGACTTTATGTATTACCAGTCCATTATTCCGGGATTATTTTCTTCATTTCTTTTTCCCAGGAATGGATATAGAAAAAAGTATAATACTTGACAGGGAAATATCAAAGGATGATTCCAGGGTTGATTTTATTATACATAGTAAAGATGAGACATATATAATAGAAAACAAAATCAATGACAAGAATCATCACTTTGGTGTATACGAAAAGGTTTACAATGTAACTCCAGAAAGATTTGGTTATATAGCAAATTATAAAATAGAACAACCTTTTGAAGGTAAGAATTATGCAATAAGAACATGGATAGATTTTCATGTTCACCTACAAAAACTTCAAAGCGATGATATAAAAGAGCAAGAACTGATTGATGGATACAAAACCTATTTACGAAACGTATGTAACATAATATTGTATGAAGAGCCTATGAATACAAACGGAATTTACAGTTTATTTGAACTGATTGAAGTTCTCTCTGAATTATGTGAGAGAAACCAAGATAACTTCAAAATAGAACATTCTAGTATTGGTTGTAATTATGCAGGAGGTTATAAAAACAATCATAAAGAGTTAGGAGTAATGTTTAAGGTAACCTTTAAGAAAATTTCATTCCCTGAGACCTACGGATGGATTGGATTATACTTTGAACGTAAAGAACCACTGATTTGTATGGGGTTCTACGACAAAGAAGGTTGGGCTAAAGAATTATGCAATATTTTAAATGATAAACCAATACCTGCAGGTGAATTATGCAGTGAATCATATTCTGCTGATGGTGCTATCTGGTTTAATTTTACAAAGCATGATGAGCTTAATAAATGTTCATCTATAGAAGAGCAGAAAAATATGCTTAAGGAATATATGGATGAAGTAATAAAAGAAATTTATAAACAAATTAAATAATACAAATCACTGCTGGGCACTTAGTCCCAGCTGATTTTCAATTGTTTATAATTTAGTTCTTTGACATTTTTGTAATCGCAATTGGTAAGTATCTCTCTTACAGGTGTTTTATCCAGTAGAGA
>ERZ857480.91886-NODE-142538-length-14297-cov-6.0000_pt1 | contig 14297 bp, 9 predicted proteins | sample MGYA00519767_ERZ857480 | MGnify/ENA primary metagenome ERZ857480 (study PRJEB31778, sample SAMEA3449210) | human gut metagenome | biome: human gut; feature: human-associated habitat; material: faeces | place: United Kingdom | collected 2010/2012 ...
AGGACAGTATGGTCAGCAGACAAATCAGCAGTATGCAGGACAGTATGGTCAGCAGACAAATCAGCAGTATGCAGGACAGTATGGTCAGCAGATGACACAGAGTACATATGATCAGACTATGAATATGTATGGTGATCAGGCTCACAAGCCGGAGACACCGAAGAAGAGAAAGGGCATCAAGATCGCAATAATCTCGGTAGTTGCAGCCCTTATCGTTATCGCAGCCCTTGTTGTTGTATATCTCGTGTTCCTCAAAAAGACACCTAAGGAAGTGGTTGAGGATGCCATGGAGAATACAGCAAAGGAACTTGAAAATGGTAACATCAGCGGCATAGTCGGCGCGAATGATTTTGACCTTGACAATATCGAATTTAACTCACAGGTCAGTCTTGACAATGTGAGCGGTGCGGAGGCACTGAGCGGAACACAGATCGAGTGTAACGGTTGCACAGCATTTGGCGACAGTAACGACTTTAAGATAAGTGGCTCCATGACAGCGGCTGGTGAGAAAGCGACAGCAGAGATCCTTTCAATAGGAAACAAGATTTACTTTTCATCACCGGAGTTACTTACAAAGACACTCGTTCTCGATGCGAATACTATCATGTCAGAGCTTGGTGGCACTGAGGCTGGTGCAGGCGGCACAGTGGATGCAGAGGCTCTTACAAAGATTCTTGATGAGAAGCTTATTCCTGCAGTTGATAAATTTAAGGATTCAATGGTCTATGAGAGAGTAGGCAAGGAGAGTTTCACCGATGCAAATGGAAAGACTGTAAATGCAGAGCATTACACGATCACAATATCCACTGGTTCGATAAATGATCTGTCAAATGCTATTGTGGACTGTCTTAACGAATATGTGGACAGTAATATATCTGATGATATGGTTGCAGAGATGAACATTTCAAAGGATCAGATAAAGCAGTCTATTGGCACTATCCCATCACTTGTGGGAGCTGTATTCACAAAGGATATAGTGACAGATGTCTACATCAACAGTGGCAAGGTGGTTCATATTGATTCAGAGTATGATATAGCCGCAGCAGGTGTGACACTTGGTGTTACGGTGGATCACATGGGCGATGGAGATGTTACATCGGATACAAAGATGGTTGTGAAGCTGGAGTACGGTTCACAGATGAATGTCACATTTGACTGTGCATATAAGAATAAGAAGAGTGGTGACAAGACCGAAGTTACGGCAGATTATACCTTGTCAGCCGATGTGGACGGTGAGTCTCAGGCATTTACAGGAAGCACTGTATTTTCATATGATGAGAAGAGTGGCGCTATAGACGGAAGCAGTAAGGTTACAGCAAACTCAGAAGATATCGAGATGACATATTCAGGAACTCTGGCTGATGTAAAGAAGGGCAAGTCATTCAGTCTTAACGATCTTAAGTTTAATCTGAATGTTTCTGGACAGGAGTTTGTGGCATTGTCAGGCAGCATGAGCGTTGCTGAGAGTAAGAGTAAGATCTCAGCTCCGGCAGACAGCGATGTCGTTGATTATTCAGTACTTCAGGGCGAGGAGGCCCAGCAGTATATCAATACGGAAAGTGCAGAGAAGATTATCTCAGCGTGGGGAAGTTTGTTTGAATCCGCAGATGCGGGACTGCCACTTGGTAAAAAGGATGATGGCGATGATGATGGATCGACAGATCCTACGGAAGAAGCTAGTACAGAGGCAGCAACAGAAGCGACAACAGAAGCAGCAACTGATGATGTCGATTATTCAAAGGAAGTTCTTGCGATTGGGGATAAAACTGTAAAGATAAATGACCCTAAGGGATATGAGAGAAGTTATGGCTCAAGTTACTCAATCTCATTGAACGATACAAAGGGTGGTGCATATGTAATATATTCAGCAAATGAATATGCAGATGCGAAAACTTATCTTAAGACCTTAAAAGAAACATATAAAGATATGGAAGATGAGAATACTAAGATAGATTCCGTTACAGACAGCAAGGTAAAGGCTAAAGACGGAACAGAGGTAATCTGTCTTGAGGCTCAGATGACGGTATATGATATGAAGAGCACAGATATAACATTTATATATCCGCTTGGAGATGGTTCTATTGTATGTAGCATAAGCTACTGGGAAGAGCCTGATAATATTGATATTCAGAAGCTGTGTGATACATTTATCGGAGCGATGGAGATAAAGTAATGGACTATGCGTCCGGATCGAATAACATATATACGCAGGGAGGCAGTGATGAAGGTCGTAAATGTGAAGAATGTGGCAATTGGAGAGGGAATGACTAAGATATGTGTTCCGCTGGTGGCACCGACGGATTACGATGTGGACTATCAGTCAAGGATCATAGCAAAGTCTGAACCGGATATGGTGGAGTTCAGAGCGGACATGTATGAGAAGTGTTTTGACAGTGATGCTCTTATGAAGACTTTGGAGAAGATACATGATAAGCTGGGACGATATCCATTAATATTCACATTCAGAACAAAAGGCGAGGGTGGCTGTATGGACGCGACTCTGAGTCAGTATCGCGACCTTCTGATTGATGTAATAGCCAGTGGCTACGTAGATATAGTAGACGTTGAGTATTTTTCAGATACGGAGATAGTAGATGAGGTTATAGCAGAGGCGCATATGAAGGGTGTGTATGTTATCGTGTCCAATCATGATTTCAAAACCACCATTCCGATGGAACAGATCGTGGACAGATTCAAGTCCATCATATTTACTGGTGCAGACATAGCCAAAATAGCCATGATGCCAGAAGATGGTTCTCAGGTCGTTGACATGATGCAAGCGGCGAAGGAACTTCAGGAGTGTGGTAATCAGACTCCTCTTATAGTTATATCAATGGGAGAACTTGGAGTTGAGACAAGAACCACTGGTGAGATGTATGGCAATTCGGTGTCATTTGCAACAGCGGGAATTCCTTCCGCCCCTGGACAGATATCGGTGGATGCACTCAGAAGCCAGCTCACTATGATACATCATATTATAGCTGGTAGATAATTGTTAGATAAATGATTTTATTATGCTGGAAGTCACTCACGGTAAGTGCGGGGCTTCCAGTTTTTTATGCCCAATCATCCACTTTGTAAAAGGGGACAGGTACCTCCGTCCCCACTTTCGTTCGTTCCCACTTTAGTTTTTTGAGAAAATCTAGTGTGTGGCTTGTTGGGCAGATATGTGGTATTATGACATAAATGTTCCGGGCGGCGAGTGCGGCAGACGGAGACGGTTAAGGAGATAAGAATAAAATGGAAGAAAAGATACACAAGAGGAGAGTTCACTACAGTGGAACTCATCCGAAGAGGTTTGAGGAGAAATACAAGGAGCATGATCCTGAGAAATATGCCGATACGATAGAGAAGGTCATAAGCAAGGGAAGCACACCGGCGGGAATGCATATATCAATATGTGTAAATGAGATACTTGATTTTTTTCAGATACAGCCGGGACAGCAGGGGCTTGATGCGACGCTTGGCTATGGTGGACACACAATGCGTATGCTTGAGCAGCTCCATGGAGAGGGGCATATGTATGCTCTGGATGTTGATCCGATAGAGATCGTGAAGACGAAGCAGAGACTGGCAGATGCCGGTTATGGAGAGGATATACTCACGATAAAGCAGACAAACTTCAGGAATATAGACAAGGTTGCAGAGGAGGCCGGGAAATTTGATTTTATTCTGGCAGATCTTGGAGTATCTTCCATGCAGATAGACAATCCGGACAGAGGATTTACCTACAAATTTGATGGACCACTTGACCTGAGGCTCGATCCGGAGAAGGGTGAGTCAGCGGCGGAGCGTCTGCGAGAGGTTTCATATGAGGAGCTTGTGGGAATGTTTCAGGAGAACTCTGATGAGCCGTATGCGGAGGAGATCGCCACGGTCATCATGAAGAGAAACCGCACTAAGAATTATGTGGAGACCACTATCCAGATGAAGGAAGCCATCGAGGAGGCGTTGTCATTTGTTCCGGAGAAGGAGCGGAAAGAGGCTGTGAAGAAATCCTGTCAGAGATGTTTTCAGGCTCTCCGAATAGATGTGAACAGTGAGTTTGAGGTTCTGTATGATTTCCTTGACAATCTGCCGGATGCGCTCAGACCAGGTGGAAGAGTTGCCATACTTACGTTCCATTCCGGAGAGGACAGGCTTGTGAAGAGGGCGTTCAAGGCTGGAGCAAAGGCTGGTGTTTACAGCGAAGTCAGCAAGGATGTCATCAGACCGTCAGCGGAGGAGTGCGCCCGAAATCCGAGAGCAAGATCAACGAAGATGAGATGGGCTGTAAAAGCAGAATAAAGGACACAGAAAGGCGACATCGTCTGTATATCATGTTAATATGATGACAGGGGATGTCGCCTTTTGGATATATGTTTCAGATGTATTGTGGCTGGACGAATGAGAAGGGAAAAAGTTTATTTTAGGAGGTGCGGAGATGGGATACAAGGTTCTTCTGGTGGAGGATGACCACGACATAAGGGAGGCCGTGGCTGACTATTTCACAGGAGTTGAGGGAAGTGAGATGAATGTGAGCTACGCCTGTGATGGCATACAGGCAGAGGAAATGCTCTATGAGAATCAGTATGATCTTGTGCTGTTAGACATCATGCTTCCGGGAGTGGATGGCTGGGAACTGTGCAGTCAGATAAGAAAGACCAGTGATGTACCGGTCATTTTCCTGACCGCCAGAGCCAGGCAGGAGGATGTTTTATATGGGTATACACTTGGCTGCGACGACTATGTGGTCAAGCCATTTGCTATTGCAGAACTCTATGCCAAATCTGTTGCACTGGTGAGACGCGCAAAGGGGACCGTTGTCCACAGGGAACTTGTGTGTGGCTTAATATGCTGCGACACATCGGCACTCACGGTGACTGTGGATGGTGCAGCCATTGATATGCCGCGAAAAGAGTTGGAACTTCTCATATACCTCATGGAGAACAGAAAACGTGTGGTGTCGAGGGATGAACTGCTGGTAAATATATGGGGTTATGATTATGACGGGAGAACCAGAGTTGTAGACGATCATATCAGAAAGCTGCGAAAGGCACTTGGCAAGGCTGCCGGGCAGATAAAGACTGTCATCACAAAGGGATATCAGATAAGGGATGTGCAATAAGGAGGCGTGACGGCATGGGAAAATCGAATGAAAATCAAAAATGCAAAAAGCAAAAACACGAAAAGAAAATGAAACTGATGAGAAAGCCCATCTGGTGGGTGGAGCTGCTTGTGGCGGCATTGGTATGCACGGTTCTGATCGGAACTCTGGCATATGTGTCATACAGAACTGCGAGCATGATGCTGTATAACAAGATGTCTGACTCGGTTGATGATATGATGGGGAGTGTCCATGAGAGGATGAACACAGTACAGACTCAGGATGAATTTGCCGATTCCGTGGATGAAGACAGCGCGGCGTATATACGGGCATACAATACGATAATGTGGAATTCGTATTTGAATGGCGAGGTGATCATGTATGTGACAAATGAAGACTGGCTGTACAATCACTATCTTATAAATAACTGTAATACCTTATATAGACTGTACGATTCTGAAACGTTCCAGAGGATCGATCTGGACGGTATTGTGAATAAAAATGAGCCATTTACTATCATGTGTGTCAGGAATCTGGATACCGGCATAAGCGGATATTATGTGTGTGACGACAGTGGACTGACGAAGGTTCTTGACAATAGGGTGTCGGTATATGAATATTCGGGGGACATCTGCGGAGTGAAGAACATAGCCGATCCGTGCATAGGAAAAGTGTATCTGCGGGACAGTGAAAATGGAAGCAGCTTTACGATACAGGGTACTGACAGATACACAGACGAGAGCGTATTTTACGATGGTCCGGCGGATGCGTCGGGGTATTCGGAGTATGATGTGACACTGGAAAAGCTTACTTTTGATGACACTATCAATTCAACATTTGTCATGAATGGGGAAAAGTATGTGGTGACGGATATCAGGACATTCAGGGATATGGATCAGCTGCTGGAAACCGAGAGCGATGCGTTGGACAGGGTTATCAAAGCATCCAGCACCCGGTATGTGGCAAGCGGACAGATGACCAGACTGGTATGGACTTGTCACATAGGCTCTACAAGCGGAGACTTTCTGTTCGGCAAAAAGAAGATAGATTACACAGGAAACAATGTGTGCGGTATCCAGGGTGGCGACGGCAGGGTTTACGCTGCCATGGAGGGCAGAGTCACGCTGGCAAATGGCAGACAGTGCATACTTGCCGGGGTGTGTTCCTATGATGCGGATGCAGTCATACGAGAACTAGCCGGGGATATAAGAAGAATAGCCATATGGTGTATAGCGTGCATAACTGTATTTGCGACTGCTGTCATATACCTGACGAGAAAGACCCGCTATGACCGTCAGGAGTACAGACGCAATATGACAAATGCTATGGCCCACGATCTCAAAACCCCACTCATGGCTATGTCGGGTTATGCGGAGAACCTTCTCGCAAATGTGCATACGGACAAGAGACAGCAGTATGCGGAGGCAATATCAGAAAATGTGCGAAGGATGAATGGAATGATAGAGCAGATGCTGGAGATAGACAGGCTGGAGACCGGGAAACGGCGAAAAAGAGAAAAGCTTGAGAGCGTTGATATGGCGGAACTCTTCAGAAAAGTTGTAGAAGATAATGAGGTGTCGATACAGAGAAAAAATATGGTGGTGACATTTGAGGGCAATTGTACTTTAAATGCAGATATGGAATCGATGAAACGCGTTGCGGAAAATCTGGTGACAAATGCGGTGAGACACGGCATGAAAAATGGAATTATAGATATAGAGATGTCAGATGGAAAGGTGACGATAAGCAACACAACGGACGATGTCCTGCCAGATGACATAGATTCGCTGTGGGATCCGTATGTGAAGGGCAGCGGCAGTAGAACAGGCGGTGGCAGTGGACTCGGGCTTTTTGTTGTGAGGACTATACTTGACAAGTATGGCTTAAAAGGAAGTCTGTCATATCGTGATGGCACTTTTTCGGTGTTTATAAGCTCCCGGTAAATGCGTAACAGGCATACAGAGGATAGTAAAAATGTCTGTGATAATTTAGACAGAACATTTATAAAAATTATAATAAAAATTTCATATATAATAAAAAATATTCATATTTTTTTGATGTAATAGGTATGATATACTTCAAAATATAGTGATAAATTGCATATATAAAAAGAAACCGTCTGTGTCCATGAAGTTTTAAATGAATTTGTAAGTGGGGTGGTTTCTTTTGCGTAACTTCCGGGTTTTGTATGATCGGGTAGCGGATATTTGGGTATTATGGATAAAATATTTTTAAGAGAGGTATCAATATGGGAGATTATAAGGCAGCAGAGAATAGATATAAGAATGTTGAAGGTACAGGATTTTACAGACATTGCGGAAAGAGCGGTCTCATGATGCCACCTCTGGCACTTGGACTCTGGCACAACTTTGGAACAAATGACGACTACGAGAATATGAAGAAGATGTGCTTTACCGCATTTGACAACGGAATAACACATTTTGATATAGCAAACAACTATGGACCTGTGTACGGAAGTGCAGAGGAGAACTTTGGAAAGATACTCAGAGAGGATCTGGGTGCATACAGGGATGAGCTGATAATCAGCACAAAGGCTGGATACGATATGTGGGAAGGCCCTTACGGCAACTGGGGTAGCAGAAAGTACCTCATAGCGAGTCTTGACCAGAGCCTTAAAAGACTTGGCATCCCATATGTGGATATATTCTATCATCACAGAATGGATCCGAACACTCCTCTCGAGGAAACCATGGGTGCGCTGGCACAGATAGTTAAGAGTGGAAAGGCACTCTATGTCGGACTCTCCAACTATGACGGACCTACTATGGCAAAGGCGGAGAGGATACTGGATGAGCTACATGTGCCATTTGTGATAAATCAGAACAGATACAACATAATGGACAGATCTGTCGAGAAGAATGGACTTCTGAAGCAGACATACGCATCAGGCAAGGGTCTCATATGTTTCTCACCTCTGGCACAGGGAATGCTGACAGACAGATATCTGAAGGATATGCCGGCGGACAGCAGGGCAGTGAAGGACGGAAGATTCCTTCATGAGGATCAGGTGCTTGAAACTAGACCTCTCCTCAATCAGTTAAATGAGATCGCAACCGGATATGATATGAAGCTCTCAGAGCTTGCCATCGCATGGCTGCTGAACAAGCCGGAGGTCACAACAGTGCTGATCGGTGCTTCAAAGCCTGAACAGATCATCAGCAATCTCAAGGCTGCTGAGAAACAGGCTCACACAGTCATGACAGAGGAAGAACTGCAGAAGATAGAGGATGCTGTTGCAGCATTTGGCAGATCATAATAAAAGCTGATAAATTAATTTTTCATACCCCCTCGCAGGAGAGACCGATTATGGTTTCTCCTGTTTTTTTATGGAACATGGCTGGCAGGCTGGCGGATTGAATGTAAACGTGAAAATATGTTATGATACGGAAGATAGATTATATAGAGATATGTTCGGAGAAAAGCATTGAAAGAATATATAAATGAAGCACTTGAAAAGTATATAAATAAAGGCACATACCCATGGCACATGCCGGGGCACAAGAGACTGCCGTTAGAAAAGCTGGAAAACTTCTGGAATGGAGTATATGCACATGATTTCACTGAGGCAAAGGATCTTGATGATATGCATGAGCCGGAGATGTTCATAGCGGACAGTCTTGCAGAGATGAAGAAGGTGTATGGCACATTTGCGACGTACATGCTGGTGAACGGTTCTACGTCCGGACTTATGACGGCTATCCATGCCACATGTCACAGGGGAGATGTGATACTTGCGGCCAGAAACTGCCATAAGGCGGTGTACAATGCCATCTGCATGCTTGAGCTTGAGCCTGAATACATAGTGCCGGATTATGTGGATATGAGATGGCACTGCGGCGTGAACCAGGCAATGTCGGACAAAATGATTGATGCCCGTGGTAAAGCCGATTGTGAAACTCGGGAAGGGACAGATATTCGTGGTGAAGGCGATCGCGAAACTCCGGAAAGGGTAGCTGTCAATGGTGGAGATGATCGTGAAGTGTCAGAAAGGACGGATATATTGGGTGATATATCGCCGGATAAGCTAGAGCGTGCGATCAATACAATGATAGCGGATGGCAGAAAGCCGAGTGCGGTGATCATTACATCACCCACATATGAGGGCGTCATATCAGACATAGGAACCTTAGCCGAAATCGCACACAGATATGGAATATATCTCATAGTGGATGAGGCGCAGGGGGCGCATCTGAACTTCATGGAAGGGCATGAAACCGCCATGGAACAGGGAGCGGACATCGTCATCGAAAGCCTTCACAAGACCATGCCTGCACTCACTCAGACATCACTTCTTCATGTTATGGATCCGAAACTTGATGAGAGAGTCAGGAGATATCTGCAGATATTCCAGACCTCGTCCCCTTCGTATATATTCATGCAGAGCATGGAGAAGGCGGTGGCATTTGGCGCAAATAACAGAGCAGTATTTGTCGAGTATGGACGGAGGCTTGAGATATTTGCTGAAAAATGTGACAATCTTAGAAATATACGGCTGTTCAGACCCGGGGTGAACGTGTCTAAAAATGATGAAGGTTGTTCGGCGTGTAAAGTATTTGACCACGATGAGGGAAGGCTGGTATTTGTCGTGAGACCGGGAACTGTGGACGGATCAGGACAGATATTTACCGGAGCTATGCTCGCTGACATATTGGCTGATAGGTATGGGCTGATCGTGGAGATGGCTTCGGTGAGTTATGTTATTTGTATATCATCTGTTGTGGACAGTGTCGATAGTTATGATATACTGTTTAAGGCGATAGAAGAGATAGACAGTGGACTTGAGTACAGATCAATCGTGGATGGCAGCAGAGCGATGGACATTATATCTGGAAGAAGATCCGCAGTGGTTCCCGGGAAAGCATGGGATGAGACTTCAGAGATGGTGCCTCTTGAGCTGTCGGTGGGAAGAATATCAGGTGCGTTTGTGTATGCATATCCGCCGGGGATTCCTGTGCTGGCTCCTGGAGAGATAGTGGACGAGCGGGCTGTCTGCGGAATAGATACAATGATAAGAAGCGGGCTGAATGTATCAGGTGTGGATGATGGATGTATAGCAGTGCTGTGCGAGAAATGAAAAGCATACAAGCATTATTGAAAATTAGAATGACATGTGCTGATATTTTGTGATGAGCCGTATGGTCAATTATATAAGAAGAAAGGCGTATATGCATTTGTGGTGCATGTACATAGGGTTAAGATATGAGAGGAATATTTATAACAATAGAAGGACCGGATGGAGCCGGCAAGACAACACAGAGGGAACTTCTCAAAGAGTATCTTGAGAAAAAAGGTTACGATGTGCTGATAACGAGAGATCCGGGAGGAAATCCAATCAGTGAGGCAATCCGCGAGGTTATATTGAACAAGGAATTTACAGAGATGGGCTATATGACGGAGCTGCTTCTGTATGCATCTGCCAGAGCTCAGCTTGTAAAGGAGAACATCAAGCCTGCACTTGAAGCGGGACAGGCGGTTATAGCGGATAGATTTGTTGATTCCTCCGCTGTATATCAGGGAATCGGAAGAGGCTTGGGCGTTGATACGGTGTATAAGGTTAATGAATTTGCGCTTCAGGGGATCATGCCTGATATGACATTTCTCATGGATCTTAATGCCCAGGAGGGGATTGCGAGAAAAAAGAATCAGGCAGAGCTTGACAGAATGGAGAATGAAAAAATTGAATTTCACCAGAAGGTAGTGGACGGATACCGCATGCTGGCGGATATGCACCCTGAGAGAATAGTAAAGATAGACGCTACTTTACCTATCAATGAGATTCATGGTATAATAACAGAGTATGTAGAGAAGAAACTCAACCTGTGATGCCATCTGATGGGAGAAGGTCAGAAAGCTACAGATAATGTGAATTAATAATGTAAGGGGGTTGGTATTTATGATAGATTTCACAGAAATAATCGGACATGAAGACATAATACGCCATTTCAAGAGCAGTATAGAGCTTGGAAAGATATCTCAGGGATATATAATCAATGGTGAGACTGGCAGTGGTAAGAAGACCCTCACAAGGGCACTTGTGAAAACTCTTCAGTGTGAGGAGGGTGGAACGGAGCCTTGTAATCATTGCAAATCATGCCTCCAGTGTGAGACAGGAAACCAGCCGGATATTATCTGGGTCACACATGACAAGCCAAATGTCATCTCTGTTGAGGAGATACGTGATCAGGTGAATTCAGATATTGATATCAAGCCGTACAGCAGCAGATATAAGATATATGTGATAGAGGATGCGCAGCTTCTCAATGTGAATGCACAGAATGCACTTCTTAAGACTATAGAAGAGGCTCCATCATATGCTATCATTATATTGCTGACAAACAATATAGATAAGATGCTCCAGACTATCCAGTCCAGATGTATAGTTCTGAATGTGAAACCGGTCAGAGAGCATGATATACTCGATTATCTCATGAATGAGCTGAAGCTTGACAAGCAGAAAGCTGATTTCTGTATGGATTTCGCTCAGGGCAACCTTGGAAAAGCCATAAGGCTTGCCACCAGTGATGAATACAGAGAGATAAAGGAAAATGTCGTAAAGATCATGAGACATCTTAGAGAGATGTCGGTGGATGATATGCTGTTTGCAATCAAGAATATGGAGCTGTACAAACTCAAGATAAGTGATTACATTGATCTGATGATGATGTGGTACAGAGATGTACTGATGCTCAAGGTGTCAAATAACCCTGGAAGGCTGATGTTCAAGGAGTATTATTCGGATATAAGAAAGCAGTCGTCCCATATCAGCTATGAGGGAATAGAAAAGGTGCTCAAGTCCATGGACAAGGCTAAGGTCAGACTTGAGGCAAATGTCAGCTTTGACATTGCAATGGAGCTTATGCTCCTGACTATGAAGGAGAATTGTTGATGAAAGAGATTATAGGAGTCCGTTTTAGACCGAATGGAAAGATATATTATTTTGACCCACAGAATTTTGAAGTTGAGACTGGTACATTTGTCATAGTCGAGACTGCAAGAGGAGTGGAGTATGGTAAGGTGGTTCTAGGTAGAAGAAAAGTTGAGGACAGCAAGATTACGGCTTCACTCAAGCCGATCATAAGGGTTGCCACAGCCGATGACACGAAGAAATATGAGGATAACAAGAAGAAGAGCAAGAGGGCATTTGACATCTGCCTTGAGAAGATTGCCAAGCACAAGCTGGACATGAAACTCATAGAGGCTGAATATACATTTGACAATAACAAGGTGCTGTTCTACTTCACAGCGGATAGAAGAATTGATTTCCGTGAGCTGGTAAAGGATCTTGCGTCGGTGTTCAAGACAAGAATAGAGCTCAGACAGATCGGTGTCCGCGACGAGACCAAGATGGTGGGCGGAATCGGTATATGTGGAAGGGAGCTCTGCTGTAACAAGCATTTGTCAGAGTTCGTTCCTGTGTCGATTAAGATGGCAAAGGAGCAGAACCTGTCACTGAATCCAACCAAGATATCTGGTGTGTGTGGAAGACTTATGTGCTGTCTGAAGCATGAGCAGGACACTTATGAGTATCTGAATGAAAAACTTCCAAATGTGGGAGATTTCGTGAGGACAGTAGATGGAAATAAGGGCGAGGTCATGTCCGTGAACGTCCTCCGTCAGAAGGTTAAGATCGTGGTGACTGACAAGGATGACAACAAGGAAGTTATGGAGTATCCTGTGGCTGAGCTCAAGTTCAAACCTAAGAGAAGAAAGAATTCAGAGAGACTCAGTGCCGAGGAGTACAAGGCACTTGAGGCATTGGAGGACAAGGGTGGAAAGTCCAAATTTGACGATTAAACCGGATGATAAAACGATAGAGAGTCAGGTTATACAGGCCCGGTCCGAAGTGATGGGCGGATCCACGGTGGAGATTAAATCTTGCGAGAGGATAGATGACCTTCAGTGCAAAGGTTACCAGATCATACAGAACAGCGGAATGTTCTGTTTTGGGATGGATGCTGTGCTGCTGGCAAACTATGTGAGATTTAAACGCGGTGGCAGATATCTGGATCTCGGAACGGGAACAGGTATCATACCTATACTTCTTGCTGCAAAGGAGTATGGGGATGAAGCTCTTACCAGAGAGGAGAGACTTGCTGGTTTGAATGCCGATGATTATATATCCTCACATGATTGTATTGCCGTAGATGGAGTTACTAATTCGGATGCAGGGGCGACTCAGCAACCTGGCGGTAAAATGGCAGATGGAGCACGGTTTATAGGTATAGAGCTTCAGCCTGCATGTGCGGATATGGCTGCAAGGAGTGTGAGCCTCAATGGGCTTGACGGTTTAGTGCGAATAGATAACGGAGATATAAAGGAGGTCTCTTGTAACTACAAGAAGGCCTCCTTTGACATAGTGACCTCAAATCCGCCATACATAAAGGGCAGTCACGGTCTGGAGAATCCGGATGCTCCGAAGAACATAGCGAGACATGAGGTGCATGTGACGCTGGAGCAGGTGGTGGCAGCGGCAGAGCATGCCCTTAAACCCGGCGGAAGCTTTTATATGATACATAAGCCGTTCAGACTGGCTGAGATATTTGAATGTCTGCATGAGCACAGGCTTGAGCCAAAGAGGATGCAGCTTGTACATCCTTACATAGACAAAGAGCCGAACATGGTCATAGTGGAGGCTGTGAAGGGCGGCAATTCCATGATCAAGATCGATCCGCCTATGATAGTATACAAAGCTCCGGGGGTGTATACAGAGCAGCTGCTTGCGACGTATGAAGGTACGGCAAAGAGATAAGAGGCAGCATAAGATATCTATGATTTTCAATACTCAGATGTTCAGCAGAAGAGAGGATATATATGGCAGGAAAGTTATACTTGGTGGCGACACCTATAGGCAATCTTGAGGATATGACATACAGGGCCGTCAGGGTTCTTGAAGAGGTGGATGTGATAGCGGCGGAGGATACAAGAAACAGTATCAAACTGCTCAATCATTTTGAGATCAAGACCCCGATGACGAGTTATCATGAATACAACAAATACGACAAGGCGAAGGTTCTTGTTGAGAAGATGCAGCAGGGACAGAATGTGGCAGTCATAACCGATGCGGGAACTCCAGGTATATCTGATCCCGGGGAGGAGCTTGTGAGACAGGCTCTTGATGCCGGACTTGAAGTTACGCCTGTTCCAGGTGCCTGTGCATGTATATCGGCACTCATCAGCTCAGGGCTTTCGA
>ERZ857480.19515-NODE-29959-length-14255-cov-6.0000_pt1 | contig 14255 bp, 9 predicted proteins | sample MGYA00519767_ERZ857480 | MGnify/ENA primary metagenome ERZ857480 (study PRJEB31778, sample SAMEA3449210) | human gut metagenome | biome: human gut; feature: human-associated habitat; material: faeces | place: United Kingdom | collected 2010/2012 ...
GGATCGGCCTCCTCCTCTTTGCCGTTTTCATCATCCTTATAATAAGTATCGCGGTATAAAAAGAGTACAATATCCGCATCCTGCTCAATAGAACCGGAGTCACGCAGATCGGACAGCATCGGCTTATGACCCTGACGCTGCTCCGCCGCACGGGAAAGCTGAGAAAGCAGAATAACCGGAACGTCGAGCTCTTTTGCCATGATTTTCAGATTCCGCGTCATCTGCGAAATTTCCTGCACGCGGTTTTCCGTCCTGCGGCCGGAGGACATCAGCTGCAAATAGTCGATAACGACAAGGCCGACGTCCTTTAGGCGCAAAAGCTTCGCCTTAATATCGTTGACGGTAACGCCGGCCGCATCACTGAAATAAAAATTCATCCGGCTCAATACATCGGCGCACGATGCGAGCTGCACCCATTCGTCAGCATTCAGATTTCCGACGCGCAGCTTGTTGTTATCAATACGCGCCTCTGATGCCATTGCACGGGAGACAAGCTGCTCATTCGACATTTCGAGCGAAAACATGACGACCGATTTTTCCGGATATCGCCTTGCCACATTCAACGCGATATTCAAAGCAAAGCTCGACTTGCCCATGCCGGGGCGCGCCGCAAGCAAAATAAGATCCGAGCGGTTTAAGCCGCCCAAAATCATATCAAGCCGCGAAAAGCCGCTCCGCAGTCCCAGATATTTATCCTTGTCCTCACCGGACATTTTGGTCAGGCGGTCATAGGCCTCTAAAATAACAGTATCAATCCTCGTAAGCGATGCGGGATCCTTTCCCTGCCGGATGTCGTAAATCCGCTGCTCCGCATATTCGAGCACCTGTTCGGCCTCGGTCTCGCCGCTGCGGGAGCGCTCGATAATATCGCCGCATGCCGTAATCAGCGCGCGCAGATAATATTTTTCCCGCACGATACGGCAATAGTCCATCAGATTTGCCGTTGTCGGCACAAGCTCCATAAGCTGAACCAGATAGAGTTTTGCGTTTTCCGCACTGTCAAATACCGCCGCCCGCACCGCTTCATCCAGAACCGTGACAAAATCAATGGTTTTGTTCAGGCTGAACATGCCGCACAGCACGCCGAACAGCTCCCGATGCTGTTTTCGATAAAACATCTCCGGACGCGGAAGCTGCTCCAAAACGGCGCCGATCTGATCCGGTTCCAGCAAAAGCGCGCCGAGCACCGACTGCTCCGCCTCCAGACTGTAGGGCATGTTTTGCAGCGTTTCAAATAGAACCTGCTCGTTTTCGGCCATGACTACTCCTCCCTGTACGTTCACAATAAAACACAGCAAGGCTATCCCATGTATGCGTCTTGCGCATACAGGCATAGCCTTAAACCGCCTGGAAGCTTATTCCGCCTCTTTTACACTGAGGCCGAGTTTGGCCGACACGCCTGGGTGCAGCTTAACCTCAAAGCTGTATTCGCCGAAAGTCTTAATATCGCTTTTCATCACAATTTTCTTTTTGGTAAGATCTGTTCCGAACTGACGGTTCATTTCGTCGGCCACCTCTTTGGCCGTTACCGCGCCGAACAGACGGCCGCCGGTTCCTGCTTTTGCGAAAATGATAACGGTTTTTCCGTCGATCTTTGCACAATCCGCCTTTGCCGCGTCAAGCGCCACCTGCGCATGGTGCGCCGCCGCCTCATCTTTTGTCTTTTTCTCATTCATCGCTGCGGCGCTCGCCTCCACGGCAAGCCCCTTTTTAAAGAGAAAGTTCTTCGCATATCCGTCGGAAACCTTGACAAGCTCGCCCGCTTTGCCCGTTCCCTTGACGTCCTGTTTTAAAATAACCTGCATTACTATCCTTCCTTTCGTTCCTTTTCTGCACAATATTCTTCAATAATCGCCGCAAGGCGCGTGCGCACCTGATGGCAGTCGCTGTCTTTAATCTGGGCGCCCGCCATGGTGTGATGGCCGCCGCCGCCCATTTTTTCCATTATGACCTGCACGTTAAACGCCCCCATAGAGCGCGCCGAAATATTCACCGTTCCGCCTGTTGCATACAGCACAAACGAAGCCTTAACCCCGCTGATACTCAAAAGCTCATCCGCAGCCTGCGGCGCGACTACGCGCATATCGTCGCCCGCTGTATCGCACACCGAAATCGCGCAGCCATGCAGCAGCTCCGCACCGGCGACAATCTGCGACCGGCGGCGATATGACTCGATCGTAGAAGAAAAAAGCTCTCGAACCGAAATCGTATCCGCGCCCAGCCGACGCAGATACGCGGCAGCTTCGAACGTGCGCACACCGGTTTTCATAACAAAGTTTTTGGTATCCAGCATGATGCCGGACAAAAGCGCCTCCGCCTCCATACGGTTTAAGCGGCAGGAATCGCCCAAATACTGCACAAGCTCCGTCACCATCTCAGACGCTGAAGAGGCAAATGGCTCATGATAAAAAATCACCGCGTTATCGATGTGATTGACCATTTTGCGGTGATGGTCAATCACCACAACCTGCTTGCAGCGTTTGTATATTTCCGGACTTTCGATCAAATCGACCGTATGCGTGTCGGTAATAATAAGAAGCGTTTTATCCATAACCAGATCAACCGCTGTTTCAGGCAAACAGATCATATTCTGCTCTTTGTTTTCGACCAGCCTGCGCACAAGCACATCCGCAAGATTTCGTCTGGAGTCCAATACGATATACGACTCCTTGCCAAGACAGCGGCATGCCTTTGCGAGGCCAATTGCCGAACCAAGCGAATCAAGATCCGCAAAGCGATGCCCCATCACAAGCACGTTATCGCTGCCCTTAATGAGCTCCGCCAGTGCGGAAGCCACGATGCGGGTTTTAACCTTGGTCTGCTTTTCCACACCCTTTGAAAACCCACCGAAAAACTCATAGCCGGTTCCGGTTTTCACGGCAACCTGATCGCCGCCGCGCCCAAGCGCCATCTCAAGCGCCTGTCTGGCCTCGCTCTCCGCGCGGTGAAGCGTATCGATAACGGGCGCTACGCCAATGGAGAGTGTAACCGGCGTTCGGTTTTCTGTCTCCACAGCGCGAACCTTATCCAATATCTCAAACCGATTTCGGAACATTTTATCGAGATCCTGTTCCTCCACCACCATCAGATAGCGGTCGTGATCCATTCGGCGGATAAAACCCGTTGTGCTGTCGGCAAACGTCTGAATTGCATTGCGCACATCATTTAAAAGCTTCAGCCGGTTGGCGTCGGCCTCCTTGCCTATTGTTTCGTCATAATTGTCAATCAGCATGGCCATAACGACCGGCCGCTTCCGCTTTGCCTCCTGCCGGATGATTTCAAGCTTTGTCACATCCACGAAATAAAGCAGACAAAACGGCTGCTCCCCCTCCGTTTTCAGGGCATAGACCTCATAATAACCCTTCCTGCATTTTACACGGCGGGGGCTGCACTCCAAAAGCTCGGAGAGCTCCTCCTCAATCAACGAACGCAGGGAATAGCCGAAAATATCCTTTTCATCTCCCAGAACAGCGGTGCGAAACGTCTCGTTATACCAGACAACCTCGCCCTGCTCGCTCACAATCAACGTCGGAATCGGAAAATTGATAAGCCCCGATTCATGCCGGTCAGAGACCGATTTCCCCATGGACGTGATAACCCTGTGCAGATCCTGCTGAATCCGCCAGATCCGCACGGCGGCCAGCACATCCAGCACCAGCACAATCGGCGTAAAGATGAAAAACAGAATTTTATCCGCAAAGAAAAGCGCGCCGCACATCGTCAGGCTGACGACGATCAATAAAATATTCAGCGGCCGGATCAGCCAGAAACGTTTCGGCTTCATTGCGGCGTCCCTCCCTTTTTAAAAAGTCAGACCTCCATGATGATCGGCAGGATCATCGGGCTGCGCTTCGTCTTTTTATAGATATAATTGGACAGCGCGTCTTTTACACTGGTTTTGATGCCGCCCCAGTCGCGCACCTCAGCGGCATAGCACTGGTCGATTACGCCGCGCACAACCTGTCTGGCGTCGGTGATAAGCCCCTCGGACTCCCTGACGTAGACAAAGCCGCGCGAAATGATCTCCGGTCCGGAAAGCAGGCTTCCCGTCACCTTTTCGATGGTCATGACCACGACGATCAGTCCGTCCTGCGCCAGATGCTGGCGGTCGCGCAGGACGATGGTGCCAACATCGCCCACGCCCAGTCCGTCGACCAGAACGCGGCCGGCCGGAACTGCGGCTCCGGTTTTCATCTCGTCCTCCGTCAGCTCAAGCACCTGTCCAATGTCTCCGATATAAATATGATCCCGCGGAATTCCCATTGTTTCCGCAAGCCTTGCGTGCGCACACAAATGCTTGTATTCCCCATGCACCGGCATGAAAAATTTCGGCTTCGTAATCGCCATGACCAGAGCCAGCTCATCCTGACACGCATGACCGGAAACATGCACCTCGTACATTTTTTCATACACAACTTCCGCGCCCAGCCGCAGCAGGTCGTTTACCACGCGCGTTACATGCTTTTCATTGCCCGGTATCGGCGTTGCGGAAATAATGATAAAATCGCGCGACGTTACGTTTACCTTACGGTGATCGCCGCTGGCCATGCGGGAAAGCGCCGACATCGGCTCGCCCTGACTGCCGGTTGTGATGACAACCAGCTGCTCCTCCGGATAGCGAGAAAGCTGGTCAATGTCAATCAACAAACCCTCCGGCACGTTTAAATAGCCAAGCTCAACCGCGACAGCCACTACGTTTTCCATACTTCTGCCGGAAACGGCAACCTTGCGGCCATAGCGCTCCGCCACGGAGATGATCTGCTGAATACGATGAATATTCGAGGAGAAGGAGGCGATGATGATGCGGCGTCCTTCCGCGCTGTTAAACAGTCCCTCAAAAGACCGGCCGACTTTCCGCTCGGACGGTGTCGCGCCCGGCCGCTCCGCATTAGTGGAGTCGGAAAGCAGACACAGCACACCCTTTTCGCCAAGCTCCGCCAAACGCGCGAGATCCATCATGCCGCCCTCAATCGGCGTATAGTCAATCTTGAAGTCGCCCGTCTGGACGATGACGCCCGCCGGTGAATGCACGACAATCCCCATCGCATCCGGTATCGAATGATTTACATGGATAAACTCGACCTCCATACATCCCATCTGAACCGTTTGGCGCGGACTCACGACAAAAAGCTTTGCCGATGCAAGCAAGCCGTGCTCCTTGAGCTTTCCTTTAATCAGGCCGATGGCCAGGGGCGAGGCGTAGATCGGGATGTCAAAGCGTTTTAAAAGATACGGGATAGCGCCGATATGATCTTCATGTCCGTGGGTGATAACCATACCCTTGATCCGATCGATATTCTCTTCAATATACGTGAAATCGGGGATAACCAGATCGACGCCGAGCATATCCACATCCGGAAACGCAAGTCCGCAGTCCACGATAAACATATCGTCCTGGCACTCATAAAGCGTCATATTTTTTCCGATCTCATTTAATCCGCCGAGCGGAACAATCCGGATCGGCATCTTTTTGGCGGCCGGCTTCTGCTTTTGATTTTGGCGGCGGCCGCCTGTACGCTGTCCACCCTTTGGTGTATCTTTTGCTTTCTGCGCGCCTGCGTTGTGCGCGTTGTAGTACGCCTGATAGCTTGCGTACTTCGCGCTGCGTCCAGTCCCCGCGCTATCGCCCGTTTTAGACGGCGCTTTCGCGGCGCCAAGCTCCTTCATCAATTCCTCCGGCTTAAACGGGGCGCTCTGCCGGCGGCGCGTACTCTGTTCTCTCGGTTTCGCTTTCTTCTTCGGGGACGGCTCCCTCATGCTAAAATCCATATCCGCCGTCTGTTCCATTGTTTCTTTTCGCAATGCTTTTCCCTCACTTCGGTTGTGTTGAGGCAATCTGGACATAATCACCAAAACCGACCCCTCTACCTAAAGAAAGTCGGCGCCTCATATGTATGTATCGTTCGAATTCCACCCGCTCATTCGGTGCGGTCAGCCGAGTGATGCAGCCGCATTTCTGATTATTCCGTCCATCCTGCTGCGGCCATACCTTTGTTCTCAGTCAAGCTTGTTTTCCGTACATCCATTTGTCTTTTATTGTAAAGCAAATATCTTTTCGTGTCAAGCTATGGGATGGATCTGAGACTTTTTGTTTGCAATCTTTTTACAGGATGGCGGTAAATTCTTTTCTTTTTCGCGCGCTTATGCTATACTGAGACAAAGGTTTCCTGTCCTCGTATTGTTTTAAAATAAAGAAACCTTATCAGCTTTTAGGAAGTGGAATTTATGACGAACAACTATGACGTCATCATTATGGGCGGCGGCATTGCAGGCTTATATGCCGCGCTCAATCTGGACAAAAATCTGCATGTGCTGCTCTTATCAAAGCGCGAGCTCAGCCTGAGCAATTCAAATCTTGCGCAGGGCGGTATCGCCGCCGTGTTCGACACCGTACACGACAGCGTCCAGAAGCATATCAACGATACGCTTGTCGCCGGCGGTTTCCGCAACAACCGCAAGGCGGTCGAAATCCTTGCAACAGAAGGCCCGCGCGATGTGCGGCGCTTAATCGAGCTTGGCGTAGATTTTGACCGCACAGAGACCGGCGAGCCGCATTTGACCCTGGAGGGCGGGCACACCCGCGCACGGATTCTGCATCATAAGGACTGCACCGGCAAAGAGATTGTTGAAAAATTGATTGCAAACGTAAAACAGTGCGAAAATGTTACCATTTATGAAAACAGCGTGGTTTGCGACATCTGTAAAACCGGCCATACGTTCCATCTGGACGTACTGGATGAAACCGGAGCCCACAGCGCCTACCATTCGCATTTTCTTATTCTCGCTTCCGGCGGTATCGGCCGCGTTTACGAGTACACGACAAACTCCGCCATCGCAACCGGAGACGGCATTGCGCTCGCCTACCGCATGGGAGCGGCGATCCGCAACCTGCACTTTATCCAGTTCCACCCGACTGCCTTCGCCAATAAGAATACCCGCGAATGCTTTTTGGTATCCGAAAGCGTGCGAGGCGAAGGGGCATATCTCCTAAACTGCAACTACGAGCGCTTTATGCATGAGTATGACGAGCGCCTGGAGCTTGCCCCCCGCGACGTGGTCTCACGCTCCATCATGGAAGAGGCCAAACGGACGAGTTCCGATCATTTTTATCTTGACATCACCTATAAGGATCCGGACTTTATCAGAGGACGTTTCCCGCTGATTTATACCAATCTTTTAAAAGAGGGGTATGATATGACGCGCGACAAGATTCCGGTGTTCCCATGCCAGCATTATCTGATGGGCGGCATCAATGTGGACATCAACTCCAAAACTTCAATTGACGGCATGTATGCCTGCGGCGAGTGCTCGCATACCGGCGTGCATGGTGGGAACCGGCTTGCAAGCAACTCGCTTCTTGAGGGCGTCGTATTTTCGCGCCGCTGTGCGACGGAGATCAACTCCCTCATCAAGAGCTGCCCGGCGCATTTTGAGGAATATACCTTTGTGCATCCGGAAAAGGCGGAACCGATTCCGCACGGCATCCGCACGGAAACCCGCGCCATCATGCAGCGCGCCTACTTCGTAACGCCGGACCGCTCTGCTGCAAAAGAGGGCTTTGCGCGCATCTGCGCCTTAAAGGAGCAGTTGGACGCTACCCCGTATGAGGTGAACCGCGATTATGTTGAGGCAAGAAGCCTCGTCACCGTCGCGTATATCATCCTAAAAGAAGTTATTGAAGAATAAAGGGAGGAACACGCCATGACACTGCCGCAGTTTTATGTAGACGACCTGATTAAGCGCGCTATTACGGAAGATATTAACTATGTTGATGTTACCACCGATTATCTTATAGGCGAAAACGACACGACAACCGCTAAATTTATTTCAAAGGATGAGGGCGTGCTTGCCGGATTGGAAGTAGCCCTCCGTGTTTTTACCCTGCTCGACGATACCGCTTCATTTGAAATATATAAGCATGACGGAGACGCCGTACAGAAGGGTGATATGATCGCGCGGATCTTCGGAAAGACGCGTGCGCTTTTAAAAGGAGAACGCACCGCGCTGAATCTTTTGCAGCATATGAGCGGCATTGCAAGCATGACAAACCGCTGCGTAAAGCTTGTAGAAGGGACGAACGCTGGTATTACGGACACCCGCAAAACGCTTCCGGGACTGCGCCCGCTGCAAAAATACGCGGTTATCTGCGGAGGCGGAAAAAACCACCGCTACAATTTAAGCGATGGCGCAATGCTGAAAGATAACCACATCGACGCCTATGGTTCGCTGACCGGCGCTGTAAACGCGCTTCGCAAAAAAATCGGACATATGGTTAAAATCGAGGTTGAAACCCGCACGCTCGAAGAACTTGACGAAGCGCTTACAGCCGGTGCAGACGTTATCATGCTCGACAACATGGATTACGATACCATGAAGGAGGCTGTCCGCCGTACAAATGGCAGAGCGCTTTTGGAGGCGTCCGGCAATGTTACGCCGGAGAACATCCGAAAGGTCGCGGAATGCGGGGTAGACATTATTTCTCTGGGCGCGCTGACGCACTCGGTCAAGTGCTTCGATATTTCCATGCGTATTGACTGAACTGTCGAAAAGTTTTCGTTGACGCAAAGGAAAAAATCGGATATACTGAGGATGTTGTTTCGGTTGTTTTGACCCCGCCGCGTGTCGGAATCCGGTGAAGTCACAACACCGTTATCTCCCAACAAAAGCGAGAATCGTTCTCCCAATCGGTTTTCGCACAAAAGCAGAGGATCTCCCCAATCCTCTGCTTTTTCTTTTTGGCACATAGAAAACGGCTTTTCGCATACTATAAAAGCAGAACAAGGGCGTTCGTTTGAACGCCCTTGTTCTGTCCAGAAAGCAGGATATCGGACATTAGTACGCGCCGGACTGTTCCGCAGCCGCTGTCGGAGATCCGGAGCAGACGTATGCGGCAGCGGCAGAATGGAGGATTTTTTATGTGCTCGATTGCAGGAGAGCTTTGTTATGACCGGTATTTTAATACGCCGGGTGAAGCGGCAAAAGCCGTTCAGCGTACCATGGCGCGGCGGGGACCGGATCAATCCGGTTTTTTTTGCAGCGGTCACTGCACGCTGATCCACAACCGGCTAAGCGTGATCGATCCGGAAAACGGACGGCAGCCCATGACGCTTGAAGAAAAGGGAAAACGCTGCACCATCGTATATAACGGCGAGCTTTACAACACAGCCGAGCTGCGCCATATACTCACGCAAAGGAGCTGGCGCTTTCAAACACATTCCGATACCGAAGTGCTGCTCGCCTCCTTTATAGAATGGGGCGCCGACTGTCTTCCCCGTTTAAACGGCATTTTTGCTTTCGCCGTATGGGATGAACAGGAGGAAACGCTCTTTCTTGCGCGCGACCGCATGGGTGTAAAGCCATTGTTCTTTATGGAGAAATCTCACACTTTACTGTTCGCCTCCGAGATCAAAGGAATTCTCGCCCACCCGCTTGCTGACGCGCAGATTGACGCGCAGGGCGTTGCGGAGCTTTTGCTGATGGGGCCGGGGCGCACGCCGGGCTGCGGTGTATTCTCCGGCATAAAGGAACTCCGACCCGGAGAATTTATGACGGTTACCCGCAAGGGAATGCAGGTAAAACGCTGGTGGAAGCTTTTGGACGCGCCGCACACGGAAACCTTTGAGCAAACCGCAGAGCATGTCCGCTTTCTTGTGGCAGACGCAATTGAGCGACAGCTCGTTTCAGACGTCCCGATCGGCACGTTTCTCTCCGGCGGGCTGGACTCCAGCCTGATCTCAGCCTTAGCCGCAGGCCACTGCCGCGACCGCGGGATACTTCTCCAGACGTTCTCCGTCACCTATCAGGGCAATGACCGCTATTTTAAAGCAAGCCGGTTTCAGCCCGACAGCGACGATATGTACATCGGCAAAATGGCGGACGCCATTCAAAACGAGCATCATACTATTGTACTTGACAGCGCCGCGCTCACAGACGCGCTGTTTTCAGCAGTGGATGCACGCGATCTGCCCGGCATGGCGGACGTAGACAGCTCGCTCCTCCTTTTCTGTCGGGAAATCAAAAGGCATGTCACCGTGGCGCTCTCCGGAGAATGCGCGGACGAAATCTTCGGCGGATATCCGTGGTATCGGGATCAAACAATCCGCGAGCAGGCGGGCTTTCCGTGGGCGCAGTCGAACGCATGGAGAAAATCCTTCCTGCGGGACGAATTTGCAGATTCTTTCCCTGCGGACGATTATCTGATGGAGCGATATCACGCAACCATATGCGATACGGATGTTCTGCCGGATGCCTCTCCGGAGGAGCGACGCATGAAGGAGATGATGCGTCTAAACACCGACTGGTTCATGCAGACGCTTTTAGACCGCAAGGACAGCATGAGCATGTACAACGGACTGGAGGTGCGCGTCCCGTTTTGCGACCATAGAATCGCAGAATATCTCTACCGCGTCCCATGGAATTACAAAAATTATCAAAATCGCGAAAAGGGTCTTTTGCGCTATGCAATGCAAGGGGTGCTGCCGGATGAAATTCTCTGGCGCAGGAAAAGCCCGTATCCCAAAACCTTCCATCCCGCCTATCGAGCGCTTTTGTCCGACAAACTGCGCGCGGTTTTAGACGACCCTTCATCTCCAATTTTTCTGCTCTGCAAAAAAGAGCCGCTTGAGATGCTTCTCCAAAGCGAGACGGATGTCCGCTGGTACGGTCAGCTCATGACCGCGCCGCAGACCATCGCTTACTTTTTGCAGTTGAATTACTGGCTCGAAAAATATAAAGTCCGTATTGTTTGATGCGAATTATACAATTTGTATTTTTCCTAACTGCAAGAAACGCTCCCGCATGGCGGGAGCGTTTCTTATATCAGATACCATTTAGAGATCAATCGGCCAGAACGCCTTTGAAGTAAATTTTCTCAAACTCCAGATCTTTGTTCATCACGATCAGGTCAGCGTCAAGATTAATATCAATGCTGCCGATTTGTTTTTCCATGCGGATGGACTTCGCCGGATTATAGGTTGCCGCTTTGATGGCAGTGTTCAGCGGAATGCCGAATTCTACCGCTTTTCTCATGCAGTCCGCAAGGTTTGTCGCCGAACCTGCGATGGTGCCGTCAACCAGCGTTGCCTTTTTGTTGTTCATGAAGACCTTCTGTCCGCCCAGCTCATATTCGCCGTTCGGCATACCGCAGGCGCTCATGGAGTCGGAAATCAGGCAAACACGATCATTCATCAGCGTAAATGCCGCTCGGATGGCCGGACCTTCGATATGAATACCGTCGCAGATCAGCTCAGTGAACACATTGGTGTCCGCCGCAGCGCCGATCACGCCCGGAGAGCGATGCGTCAAACCATTCATTGCATTGTAGAGATGAGTGATGTGCGTCGCGCCGCAGCGGATGGCCGCCATCGCCTCGTCATAATTTGCAGCCGTATGGCCAAGGGAAATCTCAACCTCATCCTTTACCTCACGGATAAAGTCCAGCGCACCCGGAAGCTCCGGCGCAAGATCGCAAAGCTTTACGACATTTCCAGAAATTTCGTTTAAACGACGGAACAGCGCAACATCCGGATTCTTCAAACAGTCTGCGCGCTGCGCGCCCTTTTTGCTTTCACAGAAGAACGGCCCCTCCATGTTGATGCCGACAACAGCCGCACGTTTCGGTTTGCCCGCCATGTACTCCTTTACCGTCTGAAAAACACGCTCAATCTGCTCTACCGGAACGGTCATGGATGTTGCACAGAAAGAGGTGATGCCCGCTTTGCCCTGTGTGTCGGACATGACGTCGAACGCCTCAATGGTTGCATCGCATGCATCGGAACCGCCGCAGCCGTGAGTATGGATGTCAACAAGGCCCGGGATCAGGTATTTTCCGGTAATGTCCACCGCGTCGCCGCCGTCAAGATCGCCAATATTGACGATTTTTCCGTCTTTCACCTCAACGTCGGTTTTTACAAAATGAAAGCTTTTGTCCAGCACAAGGCCGTTTTTAAAAATCATTTGTTTCACCCTTTCGGAATTTTGCCCTTCCGGGCTATTATCTCTATTTTACAGCAGTTATATGCGCTTTGCAAGAGGTTCGTAAAGTATTTTTACTATTATTTATACATCGCGTCATACATTGTGATCGAGCGGACCGCTGCCTCTGCCAAGATCAAGCCCTGCTTTCAGCGCGCGCGTGATATATGCCTTGGCGGACGCAACGCTTTCTGCAAGTGTTTTTTCCTCGGCTAATCCGCAGGCAATTGCGGAGGAAAGCGTACAGCCGGTTCCATGCGTATTGGGATTGTCTACACGCTCGCCCTTAAACCAGATGATGTCCCCCGTTTCATGCAGAATAAGGCAGTCGTTTGCATCCTCGATGCTGTGCCCGCCCTTCATCAATACATTTACACCGTATGCCCCTGCGATATTTCTCCCTATACACTCCATGTCGGCTGTGGTTTGGATGATCCTGTCGGAAAGCTTCTGCGCCTCGGGGATATTCGGCGTAATGACGGAGGCAAGCGGCAGAAGCTCAGTGCAGAGCGCATCCGCCGCATCAGGCGACAGCAGCGCACTGCCGCTCGTCGAAACCATAACCGGATCCACCACAATGTGTGCTGGACGATAATGCCGAAGGCGTTCAGCAATGGTACGGATAATCTCCGCATTGGATACCATACCAATTTTCACAGCATCGGGAAAAATGTCCGTAAACACCGCGTCAATCTGCGCCGCGACAAAGGACGCGTCCGCCTCGAAAATGCCGAATACCCCGGTGGTATTCTGTGCGGTCAATGCAGTGATGACGCTCATACCGTACAGCCTGTGTGCGGCGATGGTCTTCAAATCCGCCTGAATCCCTGCGCCGCCGCTTGAATCCGAACCCGCAATGGTCAAAACCGTTTTCATAAAGAAATCTCCTTTCTTCCGGAAAGCGCAAGAAACGCTTCTTTTATCGCCTTTGCCTCCAGCTCTGGATTTTCTGCTTTCATCAATGCGGACACAACACAGACGCCCGCAATTCCCGTATCAGACAAAATACCAAGATTTCCCCTGTTCAGCCCACCGATCGCGTTGACCGGAATCGGCACGGCGCAGGCAATTCCACGGATGGTTTTGGCTGATATGCGCCAGGTATCCGTCTTCGTGCCGGTTTGATAGACGGCGCCCGCGCCAATATAATCCGCGCCTTGCCGGAAAGCCGCGATTGCCTGCTCCGGCGTTTTGGCCGTTGCGCCGACAATCTTGCCTTTTCCAAGCATTCTTCGTGCATCTGATACCGGAATATCATTCTGCCCAACATGTGCGCCGTCCGCTCCTGCGGCAATCGCCACATCGATGCGGTCGTCGATCAGAAGAGGCACGCCGTATTCGTGCGCAAGCGGCAGCACTTTTTCTGCGAGCGCGAGATACTCCCTCGCACTGCGCTCTTTCTCCCTGAGCTGCAACAGCGTGACGCCGCCCTTCAGCGCGGCGCACACTGTTTGCAGAAACGCTTCGTCCGTCATGCCGGTGCTGTCGGTGACGAGATAAAGTGTGGTGTCAAGCTTCATATAAGAGAAAACCCCTTTCGCAAAGAGGGAGATTTTCTCTCGACCTGAAAGAAAATCCCCCTCTTTTTTACTATTCTAATCGGATTTTTTCGAGAAAACATTCGGGCGTCATCGCAGCCGCGGCATCAAGCAGCGCCGCATGAAAGCTCCCAGGGAGCTCCGACCGTTCCGCCGCCAGCTCGCCGCAGATTCCCATAAACGCGATTCCTGCAACTGCGGCGGCAAGCGCATCGTCCGAGGCGCTCATAAACGCTGCTGTAAGCGCGGAGGTCATGCAGCCCGAACCTGTTAAGACGGAAAGCGCGGGATGCCCGTTTAAAATACGCACCGTGCGCTTCCCATCGGTAATTATATCGGTTTCTCCGGTTACTGCTGCAATGCATTCATACCTCTCCGCAACAGCTTTGGCAAGCGTCTCAGTATGATGAACCGTTCCCACGGCGTCCACGCCTTCCGATACGCTCTCTTCGCCGGCCAGCGTCTGGATCTCGCCCGCGTTTGCACGGATAATCCGCGCCTGTACCCGATTCAAAAGTCCGCGGATCGCTTCCCTCCGATATGCAGAAGCGCCCGCGCCGACCGGATCGAGCACAATCGGCCTATGCAGCAGGTTCGCCGTCTCGCCGGCTAGCCGCATCGCGCGGAGCTTGTCCGGATTCGGTATACCGAGATTCAAGAGCACACCGGCAGATTTTCCGGCAATCTCCGATGCCTCCGACGCGCAGTCCGCCATAATCGGCGAGGCCCCGACAGCCAGAAGAA
>ERZ857480.80882-NODE-125326-length-14213-cov-67.7560_pt1 | contig 14213 bp, 18 predicted proteins | sample MGYA00519767_ERZ857480 | MGnify/ENA primary metagenome ERZ857480 (study PRJEB31778, sample SAMEA3449210) | human gut metagenome | biome: human gut; feature: human-associated habitat; material: faeces | place: United Kingdom | collected 2010/2012 ...
AACACAAAAAATGAGACAAGATAAATGAATATTTTAAACTTATAGTAATTTTGTAACAAGTTATGGATGGAGCTCTTTTCAATTAGAATACAGCGCACTTTTCAATTAGTATCTACAGCCGAATATGAGGAAATTATTGATAAATCAGCAAAAAGCAACAAACTTGCCGAAATCGCTGCAAAAGCCGCAGGAGTCAAGGATCACCCCCGCCCGGAACAACCGACAGATCAAACTCAAGACTACGCGAATAATAAACCTACTCGAAAATCATTGTTATAATGGAAATACAACATTCTATAGAATGGTTCCGTAAGCGGCTCGGTAACTTCACCGGGTCGCAAATCGGACTCCTAATGAAGAAAGGGAGAAGTGATTATTTTTCCGATACTGCCAAAACTTATATTTATCAAGTTGCATCAGAGAGGGATATGAATCCTGAAATTATCAATGATGATGTCGAGTTTGAGAAATATCTGCATCAGGTCTGTGTCAACACCAAGGCGATGCAATGGGGTACTGATCAGGAAGAAAATGCCAGAGAGCTGTATGAACGTCTGACAGGAAGACATATAGTTGAGACAGGATCATGCAAACACCCTGCCATAGAACATTTCGCAAGCAGTCCTGACGGTTATTATTACGATGAAGAAACCGGTGAAAAAGGCTGTCTGGAAATCAAATGCCCTATTCAAAGCACTTTCATGAAGTATAAAAGTGAAATACACAACAATGCGTCGCTGCTTGATGTCAAGTTCGAGTATTTCTACCAGTGCATGGCCCATATGATGTGCACAGGTGCGCAATGGACTGATTTTGTTATTTACAACCCTTTCCAGAGCAATCCTATTCATATAGTAAGGATATTGCCGGATGAAGCGGTGTTTGCCGAAATGGAGAAGCGCATTCGTGTGGCTGATGATATTGTCAAAGAACTGATTGAAGCGGAATGACGGGACAACTATTGATAAAAGAAACCCAGTTGCAACGTATCATACGTAAAACTGGAAGAAAACCATGCGAATGCAAATGCTCGTTATGCAGGATGCAATGTCACACACCATGTCTGGGTACTCCTCAGGATATAGAGAGGCTCATAGATGCCGGATATGCCGACAGGCTGGCTCCCACTTTGTGGGGAGCCGGGATAATCATGGGCGTGATTGATATTCCCATCCCCATGATTCAAGCTGTTGCGGGTGACGAATACTGCATATTTTACCATAACGGACTATGTGAACTTCATGACAAGGGATTGAAGCCTACCGAAGGACGTTTGTCACATCATTCCACACGCCTTGATAATTTCAAGGCCTCTAAAAGTATATCTTGGAATGTCGCTAAAGAATGGCTTTCCGAAGAAAATGCAGAAGTTATTGAACGTGTAGCTGATAAATTTAGTAGAAACTAAAAACAATAGAGCGATGAATACAAGCTATAAAGAAAACACCCCTGACAACTTTTGGCAAATCAGATGGCTTGACAGGTATATGGAAGGTCACAACGGGTTCATTGCAGGCGGGTGTTTTAAAAACATCCTTTCCGGTGAACGTGTAAAAGATATAGATATATTCTTTGAAAGCAACGATGACTTCCAAGATGCAGTAGATTTATTCAATAGCGACGGCTATGTGAAAGATGGCTGGAAATTTAAATATCGTAATGAAAAGGTATGTGCCTTTCAGAAAGACGGTGAAAAAATATGGATTGAATTTATCGAATCTGAATTTGGTACGCCGGAGGAAATACTTAGGAGCTTTGATTTTACCGTTGCGAAAATGGCTTATTTCAAGCAACCTAAATACGACAATAGCGATGATGATATTCCTTTTTCATCAGAAAAAATAGTTGGCTATGAATACCGGCTACTCCATCATGAAAACTTTTTCGAGCATCTTCACATGAAAAGGCTGGTTATTGATGAAAATATTCCTTTCCCAATTAGCACATGGGAGCGTACATATCGGTATAAAGGATATGGTTACAACATGTGCCGGGAAACCAAGAAAAAACTTTTAGAAGCTATTCAGAAAACGAATTTAGATTCTGCCGATTTGTCTATGTACAATAATGGTGGATGGGACTAATAAAAATATGGAACAATGAATACACAGATAGCAATCCAGGAAAGCGATCTTGAACTGATCGTCAGTGAAAAGACGTTAGGTAGTCTTACTACCAACGCAAAGCAAATCAGAGATATGGTAAAAGCCGCTTTGCCAATGTATGATATCTCCAATTATAACGATGAGAATATCGATCAGGCAAAGAAAGACAAGGCAGCTTTAAACAAGGCGGCGAAAGCCCTCAATGCCAAACGTCTTGAAATTGAGAAAGAATTCATGAAACCTTTCAGGGAGTTCAAGGACGTTGTAACCGAAACCGTGAAACTTATCGGCGAGTGCTCTGCCAAGATTGACACGGTAGTCAAGCAAAACGAACAGCAATACAAGGATAGAAAGAAAGCCACTATCAAGACTTACTTTGATGGATTGAATGTTAACCTTGTAGACTTCAATAAGGTTTTCAAGTCTGAGTGGCTCAACAAATCCGCAAGCATGAAGTCTGTATGCAACGAAATTGATTCCATATTCTCCAAAGTCGAGAACGAACTTTCCACGCTGAAGGGGTTTGGTGAGGATTTCGATGTCCTTCGTACTTATTATATGGATACGCTCAATATCGCATCCACCATCCAGTATGCCAACCGTCTGAAGGAGCAGCGTGAGCGTGCCAAAGCAGCAGAAGAAGCGCGCATCAAGGCAGAGCAGGAAAAAAAGGCTGCTGAAGAAGCGCAGATGAAAGAGGAAGCGGAACGAGCCAAACAGAATTCAGTCAATCCATTTGCAAGAGCCAGTCAGCTGGTCACCAATGAACCACCTTCCTTTGTCGAGCAAACCAAAGCTCAGGAACCGGAGCTTCTGACGAGAGCTTTTACTGTTACCACAACTCGTGAAAATATAATCGCTCTTGGTGACTTCATGAATGATAATAATATTGATTTCGACAAGATTGAACTTGCAGATACCCTATGCAATACAGATTTGAATTCCATTGTCAGAATGCTTGAATATAGTGCAAATCTGATAGACAAAACCTCTACCAAACCTTGCGAAGCAGATAAGGCAAGGCAATTCAGAAACATGATAAAGAAAATTCAAAAGAAAATAGAACAATGAAAATTACAATCAGCAAAACAACCGAGTTTGAAGCGGTCTACCTGAAAGTGGATGCAGGTGTACGCTATTGGGAAGACGCAGAAGTAAACGGAGTTAGTGATTCTGAAAATCCGCCAACTATTCCTTGTGCTGAATTTATCCATGCCGATAATGAATACCGCTGGCGACCTATTATCGACATCGACAATGGAGTTATCACTAATTGGGAAAAAGGTTTTACCGCACAAGTTCACTATAAGGTATGCGATGATGGCATTTATACAGTTACTGATAAAGATGGCAACATCATTGTTGAGCATGAGGGTTACGTTCCATCCATCATGTGCCCGGAAGATGAAGGATATGGCGACTACATCATTATGAATATTGACGAAAATGGATTTATTCAAGGATGGGAAAAAGAATTGATTAGTAGAATTATAAAAAAGTATGAGGATTAAATGAAAGCATTATTTAAAATGGACTTCGATTGCGGAAGAATGGGCAATCTTGAAGGAGTATTTATTGCAGACACAGAAGATGTCGAATACTTAGTGAATAACAAAATCAGTGTTTACTTCGGTGAAGTACTTGGCAAACACTCTGAAATATCCGGGTGTGTGGCTGAAAGTGAAATCAAACAAATAACCACCGATGAAAATGTAATCAAGATAGTTGAAGAATATGGGCTCAACAGTGGGTATAATCCATTTGAATACACTCTTTGTACATCAGAAACGGAAGATATACCAGACAACGGAGTTGATTGGGATGATTGTACTGTACAAGAATACATAGACTTTATGAGGAAAGGTATAATACCCCAATATTACGAGAAAGATTATAAAGAATGGCTAAGTAGCCAAAAGGAGGATTAAATCATGCAAGACTATATTTCAGATTGGTTCATCCCGATGGACTTTGGGTATGACATTCCGGACGAAGAGCCGGATGGTGAGGACAACTTTAATTTTGACTGAGAGTGGTATGAAAGAGTATATTTATTTAATCCTGTTTCTGATAATAGGAATTGTTGTCGGGAATAGGGTATTCAATCACTTACACGCATGGCTGGGCGTAACAATAATATCAGCCACAATAATTTTCTTTATTTACAAACTGATTAAAACATTGAAAGATGAAAAGACTGATTAAGTTAACGATGGTATGTATGACCTTAGTAATGTTTGTCTCCTGTGAGAGAGTAGCCCCTAATTATGCAGGTGTCCTTATGGAGAATTACGGCAAGCAGGGAAAGGAGGATTTCAAGATTGTTTCCGGCAAAGTGTCCACATGGGAATTGGGCACAGAACTTTTTCAGGTTCCGCTATTCGATCAGCGTGGAGAATTCGCTGAAGCTGTCACACTGAAAGCTGCCGACAACACGGAGTTCAAGGCGTGTCCTACATACAGCTATAAAGTTATCAAGAACCGTGCCATTGATGTTGTCTTTGACAACAAGCATATTGGCCGTGGAAGTGACTTTATGTCTTCGTTGGAAGATAACATCTTGGAACCACGTATATATGATTTGATAAAGGAAGAAAGTCGAAAGCATAAGACCGATAGCCTGATGGCTGACGGAGGGTCGTTGGTATTTGAGAAACGGTTGGAACAGATAGTTGACATGGAGTTTGAAAAAAGAGGTCTGCAACTGCTCACATTCTCCGCACAACTGGAGTTCTCCGAAAAGGTCCGTGAGAAGATTGACAGCCGGAATGAAGTGAACACCAATATATCCGTACTGGACCAACAGATTGAGGAACAGAAGAAACGCAACGAGCTGGAACAGTTGAAAACCGAACAGGCTCTTATCCAGTCAAAAGGTCTTACCAAAGAAATTCTTTACAAACAGTTCATTGACAAATGGGATGGGAAGTCGCCGATTTACGGTTCTATCCCTGATTTGATCAGAATACAGAAATAACTTTGTTACCTTGCCTTCCCGGTCTGTGAAGATAGGGAGGCAAACGGGAGGTTGGCGGAAATGGCAGACGCTAATCAAGATGTAAGGTGCAAAATTCTAGGATAACCGTTAATATCCAAGCCGGCAACCTACGAGACATCTTAGGGGAGCTGACTTGAAATCAGTGAACTGCAAAAACACCACTCATGCAGGTTCGAATTCTGCACCTCCCACTATAAATGAATAAACGTTGAATATCAAACTTTAAAAGAATTAATTATGATGCATACTTGGTTTGAATGCAAAATCCGTTACGAAAAGGTAATGGAAAACGGCATGAACAAGAAAGTAACTGAACCCTATCTGGTTGACGCGTTGAGCTTTACTGAAGCAGAAGCCCGTATCATTGAAGAAATCACTCCGTATATCAACGGTGAGTTCACTGTTTCGGACATCAAACGCGCCAACTACAGCGAACTGTTCCCCTCTGAAGAAGATGCAGCCGACCGCTGGTTTAAGTGCAAGCTGTTCTTCATCACGCTGGACGAAAAAAGCGGAGCGGAGAAAAAGACCTCCACTACCGTATTGGTACAGGCTTCCGATCTTCGCGATGCTGTAAAGAAACTGGACGAAGGAATGAAAGGTACAATGGCAGACTATCAGATCGCATCCGTAGCCGAAACCGCCATCATGGATGTATATCCGTATGAAGCTAAGGAAGTTCCGATATCCAACACTCAGATATCGGAAGGTGCTGATTCTCCTGTAGTACGCAATTTTATCCAGTCCCTACCGGATGGTTGCAGGACAACCATAACAGTAGCAGGAAAGCAGGTTGTTGTCGACAAGACCGGCAAGGACACGGTAGTAACCCCACATAAGGAAAAAGACGATGACATACGAGGAGATGATTAAAAAAGCGCAGTCGTACAAAATGCGCGGGAAGCCGAAGAATGACGAGCACCGCATACAGTCCGCTTGTGTCCGCTGGTTCCGTTTAAAATATCCGAAACTTAAAAACGTGCTTTTTGCTGTTCCCAATGGTGGCAGACGTGATGCCATCACCGGAGCGAGACTGAAGGAGGAAGGTGCGACCAGCGGAGTGTCAGATTTGATACTGCTGAAGAGCAACCGCTTCTATGGAGGACTTTGCATTGAGATGAAAAAGCCGGGAGGCCGCCAGTCTCCTGCACAAAAGGAATGGCAGAAGGATGCGGAAGCCAACGGAGCGAAATACGTCGTCTGTAAATCATTGGATGAGTTTATGAAAGTGACAATTGATTATTTGAATGACGTATGACAAACAGAAAAACTATAAACCATAAATTGAATTGCAAGTATGGAGATAAACTGTAAATATTGTCCTAAAAACGATGGGACCGGCAACTGCCTCATTAACGGATGCCCCCTGCCTCCTGTCATAAAGGAGATAGAAGAAATGCAGTCCTTTTTGGAGATAACCGCAAGTGACAATCCAAAGGAGCTTATAGACCGCCTCACTGATATAAACGTCTATCTCGCACGCTCTGGCAAGCTGCTTGCTGACGCCAAGGCATATCAGGATCAGGTGACAGCGAATGTATATGCCAGCCACATGGAATTCATCTCACGTGTTCCCGCGACTGTCGCCATGAAATTTGTCGCCGCGCAAAGTGTGACCGCCAATCAGATTGTGACATGGCTGGACCGTATAAACCGTACCCTCGTCCATGCCGGAGACAATATCAGGACCCAGATATCCTTTGCCAAACAGGATATGGCACTGCAAAGGAAAGGCTACTGATAAATAACGTTTAAATTATTGATATTCAGAAATATATTTATTGTAATCCCATAACAAAAAGTTAACTTTACAATATATATAACAAACTGATTATCAAACAATAGACATGATGAAAAAGGATACAAAAAGGAAATCATTTGTCTTCTATATAGAATGGCAGGAAGTGCTGATGGAATATCCTGAGGAGGTCAGACTTGAAGTGTACGATGCAATTATCAAGTACGCCGCATCGGGGACACTGTCGGAGCAGAAACCGTTGGCTAAAATGGCATTCTCTTTTATAAAGAAACAGATAGATGAGAATTTGCTACATGAACCTCCAAGCGGAGAAAACCACTGGAACTGGAAAGGTGGAATTACTGATGATAACCACAGATGCAGGAATTCAAGCGGCCATAGAAATTGGCGAAATTCAGTCTTGGAAAGAGACAACTTTACATGTTGCCGTTGTAAAAAACGTAACATGGAGTTAAATGCACACCATATCAAACCATTTTCTTTATATCCCGAATTGAGATTCGATATAGATAATGGCATTACATTGTGTCGAGAATGTCATGTAAGACTACATAAAGAACAAATGAAATGGGAAAAGAAAGTTTTTTGATATATAAATCGTTTTACAAGCCTATATCGAAGTTATCGGACAAGCAACTTGGAAGATTATTCCGAGCTATATTCAAGTATCAACTTGGCGAGATTATTACGGTAGAGGAGGACATTGAAATAGCATTTGAGTTCTTCAAGTACTGAGGCATTGGCTTTCAACGCCTCACTTAATTCCATCTTTTCCATAATATTTTTTATTTACCAGTTTCAGTTTCCAAATTGTTTTTCTTATAATCCTGCCATGAGTCAGCGAGCTGCCCCACCGAAGCGGAAGTGTAGAGGTCAAGTATATGAATCTCGTCATCGGCAAGCTCCACAAGCTCGTTCCGATAGATCTTCTCCGCAAGCACGTGCGCCGGAAGACCGGGCACGTTCCTGTAAATGCCGTCAGCAATATCCTTACGGATATCCGCTATCACCATATCCTGTCTGTCTATCCCCGTGAACAGGGGAAATTTTGTAAAATCAACTTTCATAATATTTTTAATTAAATACTGTTATCCGCAATAAAACATAACCCAATAATTGCCCATACATTTAACGAATCCGGACGCATAATCCAGATCAATGGAGGACATCTCTTTTCCTCCGGGGGCAGGCAGGATGCGTCCTCCCTTAAGTCGTACCCCGCCGTTCATACGTTTGAAGTATATGGTATGTCCCGGAACATCCGGAGGAAGTGTCACTTCTATATTACCCGTATTAATAAACATCACATTGTCATCATTGTTATTCAGGGAAGTGCTGTCGGATATGTTCCTCCAGTTCCCCACTATGCCATGAAGAGACACATAACTGTCATTGTTCGGATGAAGGAAAATGTTACCCCCCTCCACGAACAGAGGAATGCTCGGAGTCTTGATGTGCATTCCGATCATGGGATTCGGACTCTGTATGTCAATTCCGGCATCATACGCAATTCCTTCAATGGTGACAAACTGCGTGTTTCCCCCGATTTTCACACGTGCAAATGTCCTTTCGTTATAAAACTCAATTTGTCCGGCAGACAGATTGAAACCAACATAAGTATCTGTTGTATCCTTATAAAGAGTTTTTGAGGACAACATGCCGGAATCTATGGAAAACGGACCGATACGTCCGCTATCCGCCGTGATTTTTCCGCTGATGTCCACATTGACCGCTCTGATACCGTCCGCATCAATCATGGACGCCTTGATCTTCTCGGTCAGCAACAGCTTGGTGGCGATAAAAGTCCAGCTCTGTGCTACTTCCCAGTATTTTATTTTCCCCGAAGCCACATTCTGTTTGGGGGTTTCCGTCGAAACCGACGTATGCGAACGGATGCACAGGTACAGCAGGTTGTCATAAAGTACAATGTCGTAAAACTGCTGCCCTTGCTTGCCCTCCAGGTAAGACACAGACGCCCCCCATACACGCATACGCATGCGCGCTCCCTTATCTCCCTTGTCACCTTTTGGAGCAAAACTGACCTGTCCGGTTCTAGTCACCAACGGCATATCACCTCCTTATTCCTTGGTTGTGATGGTCCATGCCACGTTGCCTCCTGCCTGCTGGCACATGTCCCAAGTACACGTGCCGGAAGTGGCTGCTGTACCGGAAGTAGACGGGTTAAGGACTACTCCTGCACTGTCCATGAACACGAAATAGAAAGTCATGTCCTTGTACTTGGTGGTACTTCCACGCTTGACCAGAATGGGCTTATAGACCACCGTGTCACCACTTTCCCGGATGGTCTCGTCCTCGGGCGTGGGATTCAGGATCAAATCAAACGGATCGGACGCATCCATTACGGACTGCGTGTCCTGACCGATGAGCTTGCCGCCCTGGTACACCTCCACTCTGAACACACCTGTCGTGTCAACCATATCGTTGGTGACGGTCAATGTCTGTGTGGTCTTTCCGCTCAGCACGCTCCACGCACCGTTGACCTGGTTGTACCACTTGTACGCCAGTCCGGTAGTGATCTCGTCACTGCCCATGCGCGCTACGGCTTTCAGAATGCAGCTCTGCCCTTTGTCCCAAAGGGTAAAATACTTGTTGTCACCGGCAATGATCGTCACATGCTTTTGGTTTCCGACCCCCTTGGTGATGGGGATGCTATAGACGAACTGGACGGTGTCGCTGGTATTCCCTATCGTCACGGTAGCTTCACCCTTGATGGTACAAGAGGCCGCTCCGCTCGCCTTGACCAGATTCTTGACGATCTGCAATCCGTAGTAATCCGTCGTACCGGGCTGGTAAGGGATAAACTTGAAATGTCCCGTCTCACCGCCAAACGTGTTGGTGGAGACATTGCCCGAGAACTTGATCTCGACATCATTGAAATACCATTTCATGGAGGAAGGAACCACCAGCCCTTCCGCCACCCGCGAAGAGGTGAGAATGAAGGACAAGACGGGCTTGAGCGAAGCGAAATCCGGTGCGATGTTCGTCGGCGCGGACGCTTCGCCCATATACTCCTGATACAGATCTCCCTGGTTACACTGGATGGCAGGCATGTACACGCCGCCCTTTTGCGAAAATATGACCTGTCCGGTCGCGCTGGCCAAACTCATGACGCTCCTCCTTCCCCGGTCGTTTCCGTACTATCCGTGCCTTCGGAGCTTTCGGTGTTGTCCTCCCCCCAAGAGGCAGGTGTGAATACTTCGACGGGATGGTCCGTACCGTCTATCTCTTCTTTCGCCGCCTGCGGGGTCAGGCAGATGCCGCCCGCTTCCTTGGCCCTGTCAAATACCGTGTCGCCGGGGAAACGTGCCACGTCCGCCTGCCACAATAATACATTGCCATCCGCTGTCCTGTTGCGGATATCGGTCAGATGCAACCGGTCGGCAACCTCCTTCGTTACTTTAATGTAAAATGCCATAATTCTATTGTTTTTAATGTTATCCAAATTTTCTTACTACTACCGCCTTGCCCCCCTGTGTGAGCACCTTGCCGCCTTGTGTCAGCGCCACGTAAGGGCCTCTGTCCTCCACCTCCAGCTTTAACATCATGCCGTTGCTGAAAGGTATCCTGGGAGAGTATCCGTCGGCAACCTTGGCATATCCGGCATCTCCGCTCTTCTTGACGTACCAGTGACAGTTAAACATGGCGGATGGATTCGGGATAACCCCCATGGTATCCCGAATGACGGGTCTGGGAAAGATGGCGTAAGTCCCATCCGGAACACCCGTAGGTACGCCCTCCCAGTCGGCTTCAATCTTCGGAATCCTGCGGCGTATCACCGTAGAGACTGCCGGGTCCGATGTGCCCGGGGTTGATGCCGGAGTCCCGGAAGCCGCATAGGTGGCCTTGCAGACAATCGTGATGTCATCACCTATATAATTGCGGTCAATCTTATATACATTCTTGTTCAGTGATACAAACTCCCAGTCGTTGTCACCTGCTCCTGTGGTTATCGCCTCCAGCGCTCCCGTAGACAACAGACGGTACCAGAAGAACTTGCATTTGCCCGTAGCCGTCACGTCCGTGTCGCCTACCATCAGTTTAGCCGTGATGGTCTGTGCGGTGATGTCACGCACCGGGTTCCAGTCCAGCGTGGACGGGCTGTCTATCGTCAATACGGGGATCGCATCCGTACCGTCAACCGCGCGGACAAGACGGCTCATCTGAAAAGTAAACAGCTGTCCGGTACGTGTGTCGGCATATTCTGCGTAAAACTCCAGCGTGACGGGTTTTAGGACGGTGACATTTTTTTTCATTGTGATCTGTCCCTTGCTGTCACCGGACTCCGTAATGCTGTAGCCTGTGTTTGTCGATGTGATAAGTGTGCGTGTGGTTCCGATGCGCTCGTACCACTTCATGTTGGTCAGCCTGGAGTTGACCGCCCCGATTTTAGTCACCGCTTCCGGATCGGTGGCGTTGCACCGCGGAAACAGGACCAGCGGTGTCAGCGTATAGTCCGGAGTGTATTCAGCTTTGTCAGCCTGATAGACCTGCATGTCCGGCACGCTGCCCACCACCTCGATGTTACAACTGGTTTGTAACAGCCGGTAGTTGATTTCTATTTTTCGTTGCTTTGTTGCCATTGTATAAAACCATTTTAAAATGTTACAAAATTCTCCGCCACTTCAAACTGCTGCCCGTCACGCAATAACGCCTGTGCTTTAAACGTACACACCCGCATGTTGGTATAATTCGGTCCGAGATCATCTATCGTCAGAGGAAGATTTTTCCCGGCGCCGGCACGCTTCACCGCCCATGCGTTATCTTCTGATACATTCCCGGTATCACGCGTCCAGCTCACATCAGCGTCAAATATATGATCTGTCACGTCACGGTTGTACAGCTTGCCGGTAATATATAGCGTTGTGGAAAAAGTCTCGATATCAAAATACCACCCCTTTGTGCTGCCGATCTCTATCGTAAATTCCGGGTTCCCTTCCAGCATCGCCCATCCGGCCGCCGCATATTGCGGTTCGTCGGCTGTTCCCGTCATCAGGCACTTCCATTTGCAGCCGTAGTGCCAAACCGTGTCCGCCCGCTCCTGCGTATTGGTGTAAGGATTGTCAGAGGACGCGACTTCGGCCGACCAAAAGCCACGGTCCACCAGTTCCTGTACGGGCAGTCCCTGCCAGTCCACACGGTAAAGTTCACCGAAGATGCCGGCACGGGCGAATATGTACGAGTGCTTATAGTTGACGGGGAGATTGTCAAACAAATCCAAATTGGGCAAACGCCCCAATATCATGTAATAGTTGTTCTGTTCCAAGACAGGCTTCGTTACTCCTTCCAGCCAGACAAGACATTTATCCGTGGTGGCGGACAAATACCAGTAGCTTTGCCTGTCCTCATTGAAGGCGTTTCCTCTTCTGGTAATGATCGTCAACTCTGTGGGAGGATAGTTTTTACCGCCCGGCACCTCACTGTCCGGGTATGACAACACCGAGATGGAGTTGGCCGGGACATTCTTGGACAGCACGCGCATCCACGAGGCGTAATACTCCCCCGTTGAAAAGAGGTTGTTTACAATCCCGTACACTATATCACCCTCCTGGAATGCGGTGAAGTCATTCTCCCAGCGCTTGCGCAATTTCAGGGTATAAGTTCCGTCGCTCTCTAAAGCCACGGACTCAATGACTCCGTTCTCGGAATATGAGGTGTCGCCTTCCTGTGCGTTCAGACGGTTATAGATGATTTCCTTGAACACTGCGGAGCCGCGTACCTCAAGACGCTCGAACTGACCGCGCCCGTCAGGATAGATACCGGCACCTTTACCGGCAATCATGGAGTCGATGAACTTGCCGAACTTCAATAAGAAATTTGTTCCGTCCGCTTGATCCTTACGAAGGAACATTACTAAGGAGCGCAATGCGGAATACACGTTACTATCCGTGGCCGGTGTAGAGTCATTCCTTCTTATCACATACACACCGCTGCCACCATCGCCCGTATAGGTCTGTCCCTTTAGGGTAAGGCTCTCAACCTTTTCCTCCAGCTCCCCGATACGAGAATAGGCGGCGGTTTCCCCGACAGTATATATAGGGGAATCATAAGCTAAATCAAGATTGAATTCAAATCCGATAACCCTTGACTGCCTTCCGTTCTCGAAATAAGCCTTGTTGATAAGGTTGACCTTTTGACCGATGCTGTAGAGGTTGTGAATGCCATCCTCACGGTATGCGTCATTTGACATCATCGTGCAGCCATAGGTACTCGGGTCTATCTTGGATTTGGCAGCGTACTTTTCAGTCTTTTCCTTCAGCTCCTGCTCGGCGGCACCCACAAGCCCAAGTTCGGTTATTTTCGTGCTGTCCCAGCCGGAAAGCACATATTCATCCCCATCCTGGGGAAAGAGCACATCACCAGGAAGCGGTCTGCCATAGTCCTCATTCCTGACTATCTCCCAAAGCTGTGCCTCAGGGTTCCATCCGCCATCCTCCAATATCTCCGGCTTTCCCTCAGGATTGAACTTCACGGCAAACTCCAAACCGTTGAGAAGTCCGGACGCGAAACGTATCCTCAGCTCCTGACCGGGGAGGATATATTTCTCGGAAAAGTTAACACCCGTGTCCCTAAAGCGGTAGGCATTCCATTTTTCCTCGGTGGTTGTCCCGTCCTCATTCTCCACCTTGTCCGGCACTTCGATAGTGGTGACATCCGACATGATGCCCGTTCTTCGGGGATAGACTTCATCGAAGATAACCACCTGCTCGACGGCTTCCTCGGTGGTCATATCAGGATAAGCGTCAATGTAAGGAGTGCCTTCGGGCAACATTAAGCGTTTTTGCACCACGCCGTTCACAACCACGGTCTCGTCAACCGGACGGTAGTCAGATGGGATATTCTTTGTTGAACCAAAAGCGTAGATACGGGTGGCATAAGTGGACCGGGATTCTGACTGTGACATTTCCTGCACGTTTTTCCCGATTTCGAAATCCACCGCATCGCCGGACTCACAACGCCCGAAATGGATGATGTTTTCAGTCACCCAGCATTCGCAATCCCATTTCTTTGCCATCTCAAAACAAGCGTCAAGGATGTTGATGTTGTCGTAAGTCATCAGTAGCGCCTTATTCTCTACAGTGCTGTCAATGGAGAAAACAAAATCCTGTCCTTTGTATGTGTAACCAAGAGCCTTCAAATTTCTAAGGACTATACCGGCTTGTACGTCAAGCGGGGCGGTCAGGTTCCAGGACGCCTCCTGTCCGGCCGTTTCTGGGGTATATTTGAAGATTTTGTTTTTCCATTTCCAGTAGTAGGCGTCAAGTCTTAATTCGTAATCGTAGCCGGCGGTATTGGTGTTGAATGCGGGCTTCTGCAAGTCGCACACCTCGAA
>ERZ857480.64720-NODE-100180-length-14192-cov-40.8863_pt1 | contig 14192 bp, 6 predicted proteins | sample MGYA00519767_ERZ857480 | MGnify/ENA primary metagenome ERZ857480 (study PRJEB31778, sample SAMEA3449210) | human gut metagenome | biome: human gut; feature: human-associated habitat; material: faeces | place: United Kingdom | collected 2010/2012 ...
GCCCTTGACCCTTTGCGCCCCGACCGCCCAAACGTAACCAAGGGGGCGCCGAAGCACCCCCTGTAATAGATTTCTGCCAGATACCAGAATCAAATTTGCGCATAAACCTTGACAGTACCGATCACCGTTAAAGGAAATAAACGGGTAGATTTAAAAGCCTTCCGTCAGGCGCAGGGCATACGTCCCCTTAGCTTCGCCTCTGAAGAAGACCTGATGGAACTGCTGGGCCTTATCCCCGGCGCCGTTACACCTTTGGGACTGCTCAACGATGCGCAGAAGCGCGTGAACCTCTTTCTGGATCCCCCGGGGCTTATTGGCGTTCATCCCAACGATAATACCGCTACCCTGTGGCTGAAAGCAGAAGATCTTATCCGTTTCCTCCGGGAACAGGGCTGCGATGCGCAGCTTTTTACTCTATGATCCGCCAGGGCCCGCAGCCAAGGAGAAGCCCCATCCTGCGCCGCTCTGCAGAAATCTGCGATCTGCCTGTACCGGCGGGCATTCGCCCTTTTTCCCCCTTGCCCTTTGCCGCCCGCCATACTATTCTTATTTGTATATTCGTTTTATGGGGGAAAGTATGCAGCCTGCAAAAACCGATCGAAAACATTCTGCTATCCTGACATACATTTTGTGGATACTGGAGGGAATTCTGGTGGGCTTTGGCGCCATTTTGCCGGGAGTCAGCGGCGGAGCTTTGTGCGCCGCCTTCGGCATGTATCACCCGTTGATCGAAACCTTCTCCGCGCCCAGAGACGGTATCCGGAAATACTGGCGCATGCTGCTGTTCTTTGCCGTAGGCGCAGGCATTGGTTTTGTGGGACTTTCCGGCCTGACGGCCCGCCTGATGGATAAGAACACCACCCTGGTAGTCTGTGCCTTTGCAGGCTTTATTTTGGGCACTCTGCCCGATCTCTGGCATGAAGCCTGTGAGCAGGGACGTCCCAGGGGGGCCTATTGGGGACTGGTTCTGTCTTTTCTGCTGATGCTGGGTGCCCTGACCCTGCTTAAGACCCAGGTCAACGTGACCATTGCCCCGGGCATCCTCGGATATCTCCTTTGCGGCGCTCTGTGGGGTCTGAGTTTCATTGTACCGGGGTTGAGTTCCTCTTCCCTGCTGCTGTTCTTCGGTCTGTATAAGCCCATGTCTGAGGGGATCGCCCGGCTGGATATGCTGGTGCTGCTGCCCATGGCCGTCAGCGGCCTGCTTTGCGTACTGCTGCTTTCTAAAGCGGTAAGCTGGGCCTACAAGCGCTGGTACGCCATTGTTTCCCACTGCGTTATGGGCATTGTTGCGGCCACGGCGGTAATGATCCTGCCGGTATCGGCCTTCACCTCCAGCCAGCGGATACTGGGGCTTCCGGCCCTGCTGATTTGCCCGCTGCTGATCTGCCTGGGAGCCCTGACCTCCTACTGGCTGACCATCCTTTGCAGTCGTTTGAAACGATCTGCCTGATCCCCCGCCAATATTCTATAACCCAGCCGAAGGTCTAAAAGCCTTCGGCCTTTTTGTTTCAAAGAGACTGCATTGGGTGCCGCTTTGCAACACAAGCGGAATCGTTGACAGAGGCAACGGCTCCCGGTAAAATGAGTAATATAAAGATTTCGCAAAAGATATGGCGTAATTTAGCCGCTCGGGGGTCACCTGCCGATACCCCGGATGGCCACGTTATTTGTCAGGATATATTGCTGAGAATTTACCGTTAGAAGCTATTGAGCCCCCTGTGCCGCGCATAATACATCCGCTCAACTCCAATCATAAAACAAAAAGCCCGATCCTGTAAAATCGGGCTTTTGGCGTCCCCGGCGCGATTCGAACGCGCGGCCTTTCGCTTAGGAGGCGAACGCTCTATCCTGCTGAGCTACGGAGACATGAGAAATTCAAAACAAAGATTTGCACTACAAAAACATAAATATTATAAGGTGACAGAAACGGATTGTCAACCGGTTTTAACCCATGAGGCATGTGGATGGATGTAACAGAATTTCGGAAAGAATGTAAACCTTGCCGTCTCAGGATGGACAGTGCCGTGAAGCATGTTAAAATGGATAAAAAAGGAAAAAGGATACGGATATATGGATAATAGCAGCACACTCTCCGCCGAAAAAATGGTGGGGCAGGGCATCTCTCCCAAACAAAAGAAAGAAGCCTTTGCCGCCCAATTACTGCGGGGAGCGGTGATCGGCGTGGCCGGGATGCTCCCCGGCGTCAGCGGCGGCGTGCTGGCAGTAGCCATGGGCGTATATAGACCGGTACTGGAAGCACTGAACGGTTTGTTCAAAAGCTTTCGCCGGAGTTTTTTATATCTGATGCCATTGGGTCTGGGCGGAACGGCCGGTCTGTTTTTGACGGGCTGGGCCGTGGAATGGCTGTTGGGTCAGTTCCGCATTGGGGTCATGTGGGCGCTTATGGGCATGGTACTGGGAGGATTGCCTTCTCTGATACAGGAGGCCAATCAGCGGGGCTTTAAAGCCCGGTATCTGGCAGCGCTGCTGGCCGGAGGGCTGCTGATCGGCGGCACAGTGTTCTTGCAGCATCATCTTACCGGCGGGCAAAAGCTGCCCTTTAATGGCTGGACCAGCCTGCTGTGCGGGGCGCTCATGGGGCTGGGCACGGTGATCCCCGGGCTGACCACCTCCTTTTTAATGATTCACCTGGGACTCTATGAGCCGCTGCTGAGCGCCTTTACGAAGATGGATATCCCCATGCTGCTGTGTGCCGGAGCAGGTGCATTGGCGGTAATCATACTGTTGCTGAAAGCCATGAAGCGGCTTTTTGACCGGCATTATGGGTATGCATATTATGGCGCCATGGGGCTGCTGCTGGTCAGTGTGGGGCTGATCTTTCCCGGATTCGATGCCGGCTGGGGTGCAGCTGCGGACATAGCAGTATTTGCAGTATGTTTTGTACTGACCTGGTTCCTGTGCCGGCTGCCCGGAGAGGAACCCTTGGCAGCAGCGACCCCCGTTGTGGAAACAGAAAAAGTACAGCCCCGCCGTCCTGCCGCATAACTCCCTTAAACTACCGGACACAAGCCCCTCACCCGGAAAAACAACACTCCGACAGATGCATTTCTGCCGCTGAATGAAAGCCGCATCCGTACCGTTCTAAATGACAGCGTGCAAAGCTCCAGGACGCCTTTCTGAGACGAGATTTGTCAAGGTGGTTTTCTGCAAAAGGATATCAAAAGAGCAATGGGGCTGCCACACGTCATTTGTATGGCAGCCCCTCCACAATTTAATGCTAATGCGCAACTGATCTGCTTAAATGGGCAGCAAAGTCAAGCGGTTGATACATTTCTTAATGCAAGCAGCACTGATGACGGTCAAGTTGGAACGCTTTATCGTGTTTATTTATGGCACTATTTATACGTTATACAACTCGCCGTTTTCAAATTCTTCATTAGTTATTGGTTCTAACTCGCCATAGTAGTTCTCCAGAAAATCATAAGCATACTTGCGGTTAAGAAGGTCATGTATTTTCTGGTTGTAATAGTTTCTAAGGCAGCTATAGCACGAAGGCGAGCAATTGCATCCTTTTGTGATAGCAATAGCCTTCTCAACCACTTGTCGGAAACAGCGGCCATCCTCAGTAACGAGTCTTCTTACATGGCCAGCACCACCCGCAACAGCGTCGTAAAGAACGATGGCATAAATCAGCTTGTTGTCATATACGATCTTGTGGAGGCAGCCCTTAATATCGTTTCTCTCAATATCCATGACGGAAGACAGAGCTTCTAATAGCGCATACATAACAGACAGCATAACTTCTTGATTGCCGGCCTGTGGTGTTGAGAAAACCAATCGCACAACATCCGTCTTGAAAACATGACAGAGCTTATTTTTGACCAGTTTGACTTCGCAGTTTTTTCCCCATGGAGTAATGTGTTTCTTCTCCAGGGTTTTCTGGTGGGAATTAAACCCAGCCACTTCCATGTTTTCCATGGTGCTTTCAGCATAACCGCAATGTGGACAGACATAGAAATCATCGTTGCAAACGACCATAAGGGAGTCATTGATGGACGTTTCCATCTGGAAACGATTGCCGTCCTTCATGACGAAGGCGTATTTCTGCATGACCTGCCGCTGAGCGTCGCCAATATAGAAGTCATCACTGCGAAACGCCTTATCTGGTTTTCGCATAGGGACGTCCTTCGGTTTTGCGTCTGCTACAAAGCCCTTTCTCGGCTCAATAGCCTGCTTCCATCTGGATTTCGAAATGATCACATGACAGGAAACACAAGGTTCTCCTCCCTCATCGGGCTCCATCAGTCTATGATTCCAAGTCATGCACGAAGGGTTGTTGCACTGAGCAATATATGCAGTTTCCCAATCTTGTCCGGTGGTCTGAGGCAACTTTCGGATGTATCGGCTTGTATAAAGCTTGCCATCTGCCACCACCTGCGAGTCCGGTGCATACTCGGAGATTGCCAATTGCAGATCGCGGACCATTTGTAGCTTCTTATCTGTGGCAGCATTCGTGTTTTGATACAGTTCGACAGTATCTACCGGGAACCCGTACTTTGGCAGGACATTATTCCTTACGAGGAACTCGATAAGCTCGTTCCTTCCTCGATTGTCCTCTTTCCCTCGACGATAAGACCATAGCTTTTTCTCGACCGCCGCGGCTTGTTGCGTCAATCCCTCGGCAAGAAGGCGCCGGTATTCATCAATGTAGTATTGAACAGTCCCGCGAAACTCATCCACAGCGACTTTCAAAACGCCGTCTTTGCCAACAAGTTTCTCTGTCCATGAGAAATCATTGATTCCCATAACTCTGTGCATAGATTCGGGAATGGATGCCTTCAGAACATCCTTTAAATGTTCTGGTTTACTTGACAAGTACGCGCAGAAACGTTCCCAACCGTCCCCGCTCAGCAGTACATCGGCGTTGTTTGAATTGTATACATCAACCTGTTTTGCAAAGAAGTCGCTCAACGCGACGGCAAAGATATGCCGCAGTATAATTTTCTCATTACGAACTGTGAACAACGGCACACCGATTTTGCCGGTAATCATGTTCTCCGGATTCTTGAAATAGGTAAAGTCGTGGGAACTGAGCTTAGCATATGTAAGTGAGAACGCCGCTGCATTTTTACCGCGACCTGCGCGTCCTGCTCTTTGCACATAGTTTGCCGGTGAAGGAGGCATATTCCGCAGGTATACAGTCTCCAGATCACCCACGTCAACACCCATCTCGAAGGTCGTTGAGCAGCTAAGAGCATTGATCTCTTTGTTGACGAACATCTCCTGGTACTTTTGTTGTTCCTCGCGTCCGAGCTGTGCCGTATGCTCTTTAATGTGAAGCGGCTGCATGAGAGAAGATTGATAGAGTTTTGCATAGTGATTATCCTTTAAAAGACTATCATGCGTGATCCGACGAAGATGGCCGCCGCATTTGAGCGTGGTACACATGTCTTTACAGTTCATCGTGGTGGTCTTCCCGCAGACATCACACCCATAGATCGGAATATCTTCCGTTCCAGAGCTAACGGTAAAGCGCTCTGTGCTGAAATAGAACTCATCGTTTCCGGCGGTAGAAAGAGATTCCTCGCCTCTAAGAACCTCATCCCAATACATCTGCAGCAACTCGTTTGCGGATGCCTCATCCAGATTCAAAACACTCATAACACGCTTGAGACGTCCGTTCTTCAGAAGACTACCGTTTTTCCTAATGGCAGCAGACCAACCGGCAAGGTAAGACTTTTTCTTATCCTTGTCCATATCCTTACAGCGCTTTACTCGTTTGGGCTTTGGAGTATAGAAAATGTACTCCCGCTCATCATCGGTCAAATCACAGTCTCCCTCCAATGCGCCATGGTAAACAATTTCCATGGCAAGCAAATCGAAGAGAGTCTTCACATCTTCAACTTTTTGTTGATAGGCTTCGGCAACACCCGACATAATTTCCTCGGCGTTCCCTTTATAATTGAACTTGAGGATGCCCAAAGAAGCCAAGCTGGTGCTTCGGCGTGCATTGACCATCTCGTTCAGGACGGCGATCCATGCGTTTTTTCGGCTCGTCGCCGTTAAATTCTCAACGCCTTTGTCTCCCGGTTCAGCAAATGTTCTACATGAATCGAAATAGGATGTGAGTTCATCCACAAAGTGCTGGATTTCCCAAGGATGCGCTGCCATATTTTCTTTGTTCTTCTCAACAACATGCCAGATGCCACGCCTGCGAAGGAACTCACTATAGGCCGCCGTCATGTACGACGCAAAAAATGCCGCCTCTCCTCTGCTGTCGGAGAAAGAAAGGAATTGCCTCTTGCGGCGGACAATATCAACCTGAGCGCCTTGCTTTGCAGCTCCAAACAAGCTCTTTTTAACCGGCTGTGCGCATTTCTTGCTCTTGAGAACTTTCTCGCTCTCCGGCAATTCTTCAAACAACGAGGTGCCAAGAACTGCTGTTGCCGCGTCATATCCCAAGTAGAAGGTTTTGAATGTGCCAAAATTGCAGCTCGGGCATTTTCCATCTCCGCGCGAACCGCTTTTTCTTGCTTTCCTAAGCTTTACATAGTGGGTTAGCCCACATGTACAGGGAGGGTCTGCCTTCAAACTTTCATGAATAAGGGCACCGCATTTTGAGCACAGGATATAATCATTTTTACCGATTTCCTCTGTGTCATCTTCGTCTTCCTCATCCAAATCCAAGTCGATATCTCGACTGTCTCTGAGAAGGTAATACTCAATTTCAGGATCGTAAGAGCTGTTTGCAAACTCAAGCTTTCCATCCACTTCTTTTCCGGCTACTGCTACTCTTCCGCAATCATCACAGATCGCACACTCGAACACTTTCCAATTTTCGTCGCCTATCGTAATGCTCCTGTTTCGGTTGAGCATCAACTTTTTGTTTTGACCAAGCGTAACATATGCGCCCTCAAGCGCTTTTGCAAACATGTGGTAACGCGCTTTTATCAAGGCAGACTTGTTTTTGGAAGCTTGCGCAGCCACTCCAATAATGTTTGCAACATCCTGCTGGGTCACATTGTGGGTTGCTCTAAGTGCTCTCGTTATCTCGGGAATCGTCATAGGATGACTTGTTATTCTGCGGAGGTCTCGATAAACTGAGGCACTAACGCACAGATCATAAAGATACTCAGCGTCGGGAATACCATCTGGAATTGGAAGCCCATAATCATCAGCAATGACATTCAGGGGCTTTTGAGGATCAATAAGCTCCGCAAACATAGACAGGGGGACATCGACAGGTTCCCTATCATAAGACGGAACCACACTTTGAGACCTGATAATATCCTCAGCATAAAAAGATGCGTTGCACAGCGTTTCCGCAAACTTGACAATATCATCATCCGCTTCTTTTCCGCCTAGCGTGGCGCTGGTGAGAATATGGAGGACATTTGCCGGGTTGCTGATTCGTGCTTTAAGTCGCTTCAGCAGCAGGGACGTTTCCATTCCCGTCGCTCCCCGATAGATATGTGCTTCATCAAGGACAAGGAAACGCAGTTTCGCTCTGGAAAAGACCAGGTCATCCTTGGGCCTGAGCATCATATACTCAAGCATGGCATAGTTCGTCACGAGGATATGCGGAGGCGTCTTTTGCATCTGATCGCGAGAAACGATCTCATTTTTCAGCGGCTTCAGGGGACGTCCATTTGCATCCTTGTACACCTTACCATATTCAGCAATCCCGTCCTGTTCATTTTGCTTTGTGCTGCTGGTATAGACGCCGAAAGTAATCTTAGGATAGCTCTTCAGCAGATTGCGCAGTCTTTTCATCTGGTCGTTGGCAAGAGCATTCATCGGATAAATCAGAATCGCTCTCACGCCGGATGAAAGGGTACCTTCTTCGGCCTCCCGAAGCAAGTGATTGATTATCGGAATGATGAAGCACTCCGTTTTACCCGATCCGGTTCCCGTGGTAACGATCAGGTTCTTACCTTTGTTTGTCTTTCTAAGGGCTCTTTCCTGATGGAGATACAGCCCACGGTTGATCTGGATCTCTTTTTCACCATCGGGAATATCTCCCTCCAAACTGTAGAAGAGTGAAGACGCCTCGCCCTCCTCAATCATCTGAGCAAGGCTTTTTCCGGTTTTATATGAGTCGCTGACGTCAAGATAGGGGCCTTTTGCAATAGCACCTTCCTCACGCAACGCAGCAGCAAACTGCGCAGCGTAATCCTTATCGGAAATATGGAACAACGTCGATATGTACCCTATAAACTCATCCTTGATGTTGTCTGCTGCAGTTATTGGACTAAACATACTTACACCCTTTCCGTCCGATACGAGTATAGATCGGCATTGGAATACTTTTGTTTGTTGGCCTTCGTGTATTCGTGATCCGTAAGTGCAAAGACTACGGATTCCAGGCTGCGATCATAGTAGTTATAGTAGTACAAACCATCTCCATCTGGATCAGTAATGCACAGTGCAGTGTCGCTGATATACACAATTCGAACCGGATTCACCAACATTTTTGTAATGCCCTTTTTGTTCGTGTGAACGTCATACGAGAATTCATACCTTTCCCCATGATAACCAGTCGTGTAGAGAATTCCGCTATACACCGGGCAGTATCCTTCGGAGGTATCCTCCATCCCACAATACTGTATTTGGTCAATATAGCAGGGGCGTATCAGGATATGACCGGCCTCTTCCTTGAACTCATCTGTTATAGATTCGACAACAATCCGGCGGTTCATAAAACGTAGAAGGTTTTTATCACCGATGATACAATCGCCGACTGCCACAACTTCTTTTGCCCTTTTGAATAATCCTCCGGTTTGGATACTGATTTCAAACTGATAGTTCCCGATGGGCATATCTTCCGGTAAGATGATATACTCCGTATCTTCGCTAAACTTGAATTCAAACAGCTTATCATCGGCACTTGATAGCAAGAGAGTGAATTCTCTGCCCGAAGTACCAATAAATACTCCACCTTGATCCCATAGCAGCTTTTGTTCTTCTGTCCAGAGGGAAGGACGTTTCAGAAAACGCTCCTTGAAGAAAACTCTCGCCAGAGAATAAGAGGCACTCTGTGTCTGACCGGCAACTCTCATCACCACTTCTGCGTCATTGAAGCTGTCTGTACCACCGAACGACTGTAGGACATTTCCAATCGTCACCAAGCCCTGACCATCATAGAGGATGTCTTTGCCACCAACGAGAAACTGAACATTGACCCTCGCTGGAGTGGTTACTTTGAGAAAACTATTCTGCGGAATATGTCCGATATACCATGCCGGTTGAGGCTCCTGTAACCATGCACCGGAGGTTTCAAACACGGTGATTTTCGGAATATCCGCATGGAGTTCTCCATCACGGAAAGGTATCCGGACTTCAGCCTCATCTTTCCCAAAAGGAACTACTTCATGGAAATCATCTATGTCCGCATAAAATTCTGCACCGTCATAATCGCTTGCATTATAATAGAATTCACGATTAAAGCAGCAATCTGCTTCGGAAATCAGAACAAATGTCCGGTCAAACATCAATCGTTCGTTTGCCAGATTGATTACTTGAATACGTACCGTGTCATGTTCGCCATCAAACGGCATGGTGAACGCGAGTCCATTGTCGGACTGTTCTAATGAGTCAAACTCTATTCTCTCGCCGTCTTTTAAGAGGACAAACTGCTGCGTGTAATCGCGATTTCCAAGAATGATGCTACAAGTACTCTTCCGAAAGGCGAGGAAAGCTTCTGTGTCCTGAATGGTGACCGTTGGCAGGGATGTAGATTCGCTTGGAGTGATAACCTTGAGGTCTGTCCCATTCTCACTGTCGAAGGCAATCAAACGGCCATCCACCGAAAGCACATATCCGTCCTTCAGTTCCAAGAAGAACGCTTTCAGCCCAGCATTTTTCATCGAGTCAATCTCGACGATATCCGTGTTCTCTGTCTTTACCTCCGACATTTTAGGCACTACGAGCGTATAGTGGTCTCGTTTGACTTGATTTGCCGAGATCTCAGCACCGCCGTAGAACAGCAACACGTTACGATGCAGGCTTTCTTCTGAGTCGTAGATCCACTCGTCATCACATTTGATCCGAACACAAATGTTCAGCAAACTATCCTCTTGAGAACCCACCGAAATAGAAGCGGCGACACCGTTTAGCGTCTTTCCGAGCTCGTTCCCGTACCAACTAAGGTTCTGCTGCATTACTTCTCTGCCATTGCAGCTTACGTAAAGCGTTGCCTTTTTGATCTCCTCGTTCTTCAAGCGAATATCCGGGAGTATGAGCTGTACGTCCGTTTCATTTTTCAGGATGAACTTCGCACGGATACGGGAATAATCTATTGCGACATCACGCTGAGTGACTTGCGTCTGTCTCTCTGATTTTTTTGTATTTGCAATCGCAATGATCTTCTCTTTGAACCACTCTTCACAGAGCAATTCTTCGTATGTATTGACTTTCTTGGTCTCAGAGTTGACAAGCGAATCGATTTTTCCGATTAACCTTTCAAACAGGTTCCGCGTATAGACAGGCCGGTAAAGGATCAGTTTTCGTATTCCTTCCTGGAATGAATACGCCTTAGAGCTGATTGTCAGTTCGACATCTTCCTCATTGCCGCCTGATAATTTTTGCTGGAGCGCGTGGACCATAACTGAAATCAAAGGGTCGTTTGGAATCACGCGCCAGTTAAGGTTGCTTTTGTAGAAGTCGAACAGGAAATCAAACAGAGCCATCCACGACTTTTTCGTACTTAGCGCATGGATCACAACCGTTGTTTTGAAAGCGCGTCCATTTGCATCCTCCAAGAAAAGACGCTGGTTGCGCTTCATTGCATTCTCAAGGGACGACTGAAGAAGTCTTACTACCGATCCACTTGCGTCACGATACCCGAACTGGAGAGTAATATAGTTCCAGAAATTACTGTTCTCCTCATTCTTCCAATTCTTTGCGTTGTTAATCAGCGCAAGGGTAATTTGCATTTCTGCGCGCAATGAGGGCTTTGTCCATGGTTCTCTAAGTACTAGGTCAATGTATTTTCTCGCATTTTCATTTAGCTTGTCCACCGTTTCTGGTTTCAGAATACGGCTTCCAATGAGGGGATACATGGCAAAAACTTTATCTTCAAAAGTACCGTCGCTTTGCCTGACCTCCATATCCTTTTCAAGTACATCAACAGCAACATCGGGACGCTCAGTAGTTCTTTCAAACCCTAATGAACGAATATAGCTGTTAAGGTCCGTCCCACTCTTATAGGTATATGTTTGAAGCACCTTGTAGATATGTGAGTCTGTAGGGAAATAAACGACATTATCATGAACAACATATTGCCTCAGCTCTTCACGATGACGTTCTTTCGCCGCATCAGACGTAAGCTCTGAACCATCGAGCCGTGATTCAAATCCATAAAGCTCAATAAAGCTCTTGATTGTATAGCCATTCCGAGAGGCTATTGATCTAATCCACTGGTTTTTCGGATCAGAAGAGATGTACACCTTCCCGTCAACCATGTTTTCCTTCATGAAGGCAACAATCTGCTCATCTGTAACGCTGCGCTGATCGAGGTATGGATATTCGGAAATGAAAACAGCGTATTCATCCGACGTCATTCCTCGAAACTGTGCATTTGCTCTGAATCTCTCTGGATTATCCGGGCGATAGAAAGGCTTCGTAAGGACATTTATAACTCTTCCGTCAGATTCACCGGCCAACTCCCGCTCCGTATACATGTGCATTTTTTTGCTGACAACTTGTTCCCGAATCTCATACGGCAAGTCTTTTAGGAAGAGGCATTTGATCTCGTTCTCGTATATAAAAAGGCAGACGAAATCGTCCTGTCTGTTGTTCATACAACAGCAGGTTACTTCGTCGTCAGTATAGTCAAAACTTTTGTTTTCGATCAGTTTTGCAAGAATTGACAGTTCACTTTCAGAAATTGCCTTTCCTGTCCATGTAGATCTGCGCTGCGGCAATCGTTTCTCCAAGGCGTTATACACGCTTTGCCTTGACAGCCCAAACCATTCCGTCATCTTAGCTGGCTTGAATCCAAATCTTTCTGTTAAAATGTCAATGACCGCAAAGTCAAAACCTTTACTGGCAGATTCTACGATAGGTTCATCTCCATGCTTTTGATCGTATTGAGATGTGAGATTATCAAAATAAGCTCTACCTTCTCTAATTATTGCATTGATGACCGCAAGTATTTCGTCTCTTGTTTGGGCACCAACATTTCGAAGGCCCATGATATCCTTCTCGGACATTTGGACCAGTTCATCTGCAGTCTGAATATTTGCCCTCTTTAATGCATTTCTGGCTCTAACGCTAAAAGGAACATCATCAAGTCTTATAAATTCGATTTCCGGCAGGAGTTCAGATAGTCTGCTGCTTCCCGGTGCAGTTTCGATAATTGTCTTTGATTCCTCTTCGCGCTCGTGATATACGATCTTACCACTCTGTACGATGCTTTCAATGGCTTTCGTGATTTCTTCTCTGCTCAACACGCCAACGTTACGTAGCTCAAAAATATCTTTCTGAGACATTTGAATCAACGCTCCGACCGTGTGGATGCCGCCACGTCTCAACGCGTTTGTTGCACGAGTACCTAGTCCAAGACTTTCAATCGGCGCATCTTGAACATTAGGAAGAATCTCTTTGATTCGTTTTGCTCGTTCCTCAAAGAAACTGATGATAACGTCTGAATGGGCTATTACGCCATTCAGCTCTTGGAGAACATCTTCACTGATATTGCGCATTGCAGATAGTTCTGTCATATTGCAGTTCAGCAAATCGTCTAGCTTCATTAAGCCCACACGTGCGAGGAAACTTTTGCTCTTGTCCGAAATCTCCAAGTCGTGGATATAAATCGTAATATGCGTTTCTTTCATCTTATACCCCCAAAAGCCCTTTTTGAGAAATAAGAAAAATATCATAAGAGGATCTCTCTCAAACCCTTCACATTCGCTTCGATGAGAAATTATGTAGAAAGTTTTTCCTTTTACCCTGATTCAACGCGCTGCCCATGTGTAATCCCTTTACATGAACATAGTTCACGCTGAAATGGTTCAGCTTTTCCATAAATTTATCATTAGCTTATTTACCACTAATCGCTCTGTACAAAACACCGCCTCGTATAAGTACACAATATTTACAATAATTATACCACAAAAAACGATCGAATTCTACACTTTTTGCTAATTATCAAAGAAAAAGTGGGAGTGCATCGTTCAAAATGCACTCCCACTGAAATATTATCGCTCCCAACTGTCTCGGCTTTTCTTCTTGTCCTGCTTCTGCTTTGTCTTCTGTTGCTGTTTCTGATGCAGACGTTCACGGATGGAGCGTTCTTCAGCTTCCTCATGGAGCAGGTTTGCCACATCCCGTTTGCTGTCGTACATCATCAGGGGATCGTACTTATTCCCATAAGCAGACCGCACACAGTCAACCGCAGAACGCTCCATTGCAGGGCGCAGGGCAAGCCTTGCGTCCTGTAATTCGTCTGGATCAAATTCTGCCGCCTGTTCCTTCAAATCAGCATACTGCTGCAAGGCGTCATTTAGTTCTGCGGTGTATTTTTCTTCCTGCTGAGACAGCTTCTTCAGCGCGGCTTCCATCGTGGAAATGTCCTTTTTGACAACAGCAATACCGGCATCGTCGCTGCATTCCAGCGAATGCAGCAGCATATCCTTCTCGGATTTCAGCTCCTCCAATTCCTCAGTCAGCTCCGCAATACGGCGGGAGAGTTCGTGATGCTTCGGGATGAGATAGAAGGGCGTTTCCTTCTTTTCGGCAAGCAGAGATTTGCGCTCCTTGCTCTTTTCCTTGATCTGCTGCACCAGACCGGTATAACGCTCCAGCTCCGGCTTCCATACGGCAAGAGATTATTGAATACGAGATTTGCCGCTGCGAATATGAGAGAGCTGATAGCAGAAGATCAGGACACGGCTGCGCAGTTTTTCCAGTCCCTCTGCTATGGCAGGAACGGTACGGGCAACCAGTACGGACAGCTTCTTGATTTCAGCTTTCAGCTCCCGCAGCAGCGCATTCTCGGTCTTGATCTGCCGGTTGATCTCGCAGCGGTCAGAGATGATTCCCTTGCGCTCCAACGCCTGCGCCGTTACGCCCTCATGGATGGTGGGGATCTCATCCAGCCCCCGTGCGGCATTGCTGCGGTGGTCAATGCGTTCCTCACGCCCAGCGCGTTCCAGATAGCGGTTAGACACATCTGCCCATGCCGCCCGCCATGATACAAGCTGTTCCTCGCTGTTCCAGCGCTCGGA
>ERZ857480.91489-NODE-141865-length-14164-cov-6.9910_pt1 | contig 14164 bp, 16 predicted proteins | sample MGYA00519767_ERZ857480 | MGnify/ENA primary metagenome ERZ857480 (study PRJEB31778, sample SAMEA3449210) | human gut metagenome | biome: human gut; feature: human-associated habitat; material: faeces | place: United Kingdom | collected 2010/2012 ...
AAGGGAAGGTCTTCCCCTCGCCCTGAATTTTCTCATCAGCGCAAAGTGTTTTGTCCTAAATACCCTATTTGATTTTTTTGCGGGGTAAATGCCAATTACGCTTAAGTTGTTGGCATTGTTCCCCTAATACCCCGCTTATCAGAAAGGAAAAAACTATGCACGAATTACTATTCTTTATCATCGGCTGTCTGCTTGGCGGCATTGTCGGCGTCGTTACAATGTGCCTTGTGCAGATTAACCGTATCAACGATATTCATTCTACAAGAAAGGAGGACAACGACTTATGAAACGAACCGTAAAAAAGCAGTTTTGGTTTTCCAAACCCGAAGCGCAGGACTTACAGAAGAAAGCAAAGAAAACCTGTCTGTCCGAAGCGGCGCTCGTCAGACTTTTGGTGCGTGGCTATGAGCCGAAGGAACGCCCTGACGAAAAGTTCTACGATGTTATGCGCCAGCTCTCCGCTATCGGCAATAATATCAACCAGCTTTCTATCAAGGCAAACGCACTCGGCTTTATTGATACGCAAATGCTGAAAAGCGAAGCTGAACGCTGGCACAAATTTCAGGCGGACATTGAGCGTGAATTTCTGCGCCCTGAAAAAAGCGGACTGAAATGGCAGTAAGCAAGCTGTGGAAGGTAGCAGAACGGCTCGGTCAGGTTATTGACTATGCGACCAATCCTGAAAAGACCGCCAATCCCGAATACTTGCAGGAGGAATATCAGGCGCTCAAAGATGTGCTTGCCTATGCAAAGGACGAAGAAAAAACAGAACGGGAATTTTTCTGCGAGGGTATCAACTGTAATGTATCTACCGCCCGTGATCAATTCGTTACGGTCAAGGAGCAGTACGACAAGACGGACGGAATACAAGCCTATCACGGGTATCTGAGCTTTAAGGAGAACGAGGTCACGCCGGAACAGGCGCAGCAGATTGGAATGGAGTTTGCAAACAAGATGTGGGGCGAGCGTTTTCAGGTAGTCGTTACAACGCACCTGAACACAAAGCACCTGCATTGCCACTTCGTTATCAACTCGGTTTCCTTTGCGGACGGAAAGAGATTGCAGAACAAGGAAAAGTCTTGGTACTACTTCCGGCATATCGCAGATGAGATCTGTCTGGAGCATAAACTTTCCGTCGTGGAAAATCCGAAGCTGCACCAGTCTCCGCAGTATCTTACGAAGAAGGACGAGGCGGGTATGCCCACCCGATACAACAACGCCCGCAAAGCGATTGATGAAGCGATTGCTATGAGCCATAATCTGAAACAGTTTCAATATGAGCTTGGCGTGATGGGGTATCACTCAAATTTCAGTCCTAACCGCAAGTATGCCACCATTATCCCCAAAGGCGGCGAAAAGCCAATACGAACCTATCGGCTCGGTGAGGAATACACAAAGGAACGGATATTGGAGCGTCTGATTCAGAACAGGGACAACATTGCTTTCATTCCTTTTCAGCCAAAGACCTACCGTGTCCGGCAATATCGTCTGCAAACGAGGGAGGATAAAATCAAGAAGGTCGGCGGACTGTACGGCTTGTATCTTCGTTATTGTTACAGGCTCGGTTATCTTCCAAAGTACAAATTAAAACAGCAAAATTCCGCAAGGCTTCACTATCTTCTGAAAGACGATCTAATGAAGCTGGACGAACTTACAGCACAGACAACGCTGCTCGGCAAGCACCAAATCGGTGACACGGAGCAGCTTTTTTCATACAAGCAATCGGTTGAAACGGAAATCAAAACCCTTACTGCCGACAGAACCCATCTCCGAAACGAAATACGAAAAGTAAATATAACAGATGAACGGCTGTCTAAGGCAAAGGAAAAGATTTCAGAAATATCCAGTCGCTTAAAAGAGCTTCGTAAAGAAGTAAAACTCTGCGATGGAATTGCCGAGAGGTCAGGCGTTATGAAAGAAACCTTAGAGCAGGTACAGGCAGAGGAAGAAAAATCTAAGAGAAAGGAGACTCACAGCTATGACAAACGGCGGTGACGCAGCGGAACAGATCGTCAGGCTATCGCTTGAAGGATTTGAGGTCGCTGCAAAACTCACAGGCTCGGCGGCAAAGAATGTCGCTATTCTGTTGACTTCCGTTCTGAAGCAGGAGGTCAGCCAGTCAAACAAAACGAGGGGCAAGGCGAGACTTACCAATATGATTAAATCCGGTAAGGAGCTAAAGGTATTCTCCCTCCCTCAGAAGGACTTGCAGAAGTTTACCGAGCAGGCAAAAAAATACGGCGTTCTCTACTGCGTCCTTCGGGACAGGAACACCAAAGGCGGAGATGTGCCGATTGACATTATCGCCCGTGCGGAGGACGCTTCTAAAATCCAGCGCATTGTTGACCGCTTTGAACTCGGCAAGGTGGATAAGGTTTCCATTGTTGCGGAAGCGGAAAAAGATGTGGCAGACCGTGAAGCGGCTGAAAAAGATGTCCCGACCAAAACGAGGGGCGAGCGTATTGTAGAGGAAGCAATGGGCGATCCCGCACAGAAGGAGGGAAACTCTATGAAAAACCCTACGGTCGCAAAGACGGACAAAAACCCTCCGTCCGAGCGAGACTCAGAAACGACAGGTACGCACACTGATAAGGGTATCGCAAAGGCGGCAGAGAAAAAGCCTTCGGTCAGGGAAAAACTCGACCGATATAAGGCGGCTGCCAAAGCGGAGAAAGAAGCAGAGCGTACCGTGACGGAGACTTCCAAAGAGAAGCCGAAAACCCCAAAGCAGCCTCGACAGACGGTGCATGCTCAGCCGAAGAAATCAAAGAAACCGAAAGAGAGGTAGAGATAAATGGAAAATCTGAATGAACACCCGCAGATTGCGGAGCTGCTGGAGGCGCTTGAACAGAACGGTTTAACGAAAGAGAAATCCGAGGTGCAGTCGCTTGTAACCTATATCGGCAGTATGGAGGAAACCCTGACGGGAATGCTTGGCGAGCTTCAGGATATGCGTAAGGAAATCAACCTGATCCACAACAGCACTTTAAGAAGCAAATGCCAAAACCTCGTGCAGAAAGCGGACGATAAAATCCGTCAGGGTTTTTCCGCAGTCAAACAGACGAAGGATCACCTGATACAGACTGCCGGAAACGCAATGAAGGCGTTTCGTGAAAAAGGCAAGGATACGCTTGCACAGTCGGTCAGGGCAATGAAAATCCCGGAGGCTCTTGATAAGCTGTCCTCTTTGTTTCACAGACTGTCAAAGGATATGGCGCAGGATACGATGAAGCTGTCATCTATGAACGCAGAGCTTCAGAGCGCAAAGGGGCATTTCAAAAATATGGGGCTGCTGCTTATCGGGAAAGCCGCAAAGGAAGCGGAGCATACCAAGACGGATAAGGGGATTTTATCAAGACTGAGCCGCTTGTTTGATAAAGCCCAAAACGGATTTGCTTCATTGGAGCAAAAGGCGATGGACGCAGCGGATAAGCTCAGGGTAAACCGTGTGAAGGTATCCGTAAAGGAAAACCTGAACCGATATAAGGCGGCAGCTAAGGGAGAAAGGCAGGCAGAAATACAGCCGCTTTCTCCCCAGCCGAAAATCACAGAAAAACCGAAAGAGAGGTAACGATTATGACCAGTAATTTTAGTGCGAAGCGCAGCAGCCAGCCCTACAAGCCGCAGCTTTCGCCGGAGGAATATAAGGAAAAAAAGAAAGCCGAAAAGGAGGCGGTATATCAAATGCTTGATGATACTGCCGCCGAGGTAGTGCAGTCCCCGGAAAAATTCAGGGGCTATCTCGATGTGCAGAGCCGCATGGACAGATATACGGCGAACAACGCCCTGCTGATGTATAAGCAGTTTCCGCAGGCAAGTCAGGTCAAGGAATTTGACGATTGGATTGCGGAAGGCGTAAAGGTCAACAAAGGCTCTAAGACCTTTATCATTCTTGACCCTTACGAGTACACCAAGAAGGACGGTACGCCGGGGATTGACTTCAACCTGAAAAGAGTGCTTGATGTCTCGCAGACAAGCGGCAGAAAACCCGCAGCGCCTACCGTCAACCGTGATCCGCAGAAGCTGGTTACGGTTATGCTTGATACCGCACCGATTGATGTCAAAAGCATTGACGAGCTTCCCTATCCGAATATGGGCGCATTCTATAAGAATGAGGAGCAGACGCTTTATGTGAAAAAGAATATCGGGGACAGCGTGGCGCTTTGTCAATGCGTGGCGCAGGAGCTGGGACACGCCGAGCTTGCTATGAACTGTGAAGCGTACAGCCGCAGGGATATGGGATTTCAGGCGGTGTGTATCGGATATATGCTCTGCAAAAAGTACGGCGTGGATACAAAGAATTTTGCCATTGATCGTATCCCCAATGAGCTGAAAAACAAAGAGCCGAAGGAAATCAAGGCGGAGCTTGGCAAGGGACAAAAGGCGCTCAAAGAAATCGTATCCCGTGTCTCTGATGAACTCTACCGTCAGAAGCAGGAACGCTCTAAGGAGCAGGAAAGGTAAAAACGGTGAGGAACTATGAAAGAGGAATTGTATCATGTCGCTTTGGATGATTACGAACACGGCGTTGTCATTCGTTCCCTGAACGATAAAAAGACCGACCTGAAAAAAGAGGGCAAGTCTACCGACGCTGTTGATGATCTGATTATCAAGTTCGGACACGCCCCCAAACGAAAATTCAAAGTGATAGAAAAGGACTGCCGTGAATCGAGATAGCGAAAGGCAGTCCTCTATTATTCTTTCCGTTACCGGTATTCTTCCTGTTGTATGGCTTGGACTTCTGATAGCGCCGTCCGTAAAGGGCGGCTTGCCGGAGATACTGCCGAGCCTGATGACCGTATTCAACAATCCGTTTCATATAGAGCTTTGCGGGGACAGCGTAAAAACTGTCCTCGTTTTGCTGCTCTGCTACGGAATGGGAATCGGGATATATTTTTCGACACGAAGAAACTACCGCAGGCGGGAGGAACACGGCTCGGCAAAATGGGGCAATGCCAAAGCCGTAGATAAGAAATACAGACAAAACCCATCTTCCGCTAACAAGCTGATGACGCAGAATGTGCGGATAGGCTTGAACGCTAAAAAGCACAGGAGAAATTTGAACACTCTTGTATGCGGCGGTTCGGGTGCGGGCAAAACCCGCTTTTACTGCAAGCCGAATTTAATGCAGGCGAATACCTCTTTTGTGATTCTTGATCCGAAGGGGGAAATCGTGCGGGATGTAGGAAAGCTGCTTGAAAAGAAAGGCTTTGAGATACGGGTGCTTGACCTAATCTCTATGGAGAAAAGCCATTGCTATAACCCGTTTGTCTATCTGAGAAACGACAACGACATTCAGCGCCTTGTTACAAATCTTTTCAAAAGCACTACGCCGAAAGGCTCGCAGTCAAACGATCCTTTTTGGGATACGGCAGCTTCTATGCTGCTTTTGGCTCTTGTGTTCTATCTGCACTACGAAGCGCCGGAGGAGGAACAAAACTTTGCAATGGTAATGGAAATGCTCAGAGCCGCAGCCATTGAGGACGAGGAGGACAACAGACCTTCTCCTCTTGATAATCTTTTTGCGGATTTGGAACTTGACAATCCCGACCATATTGCTTTGAAGTATTACCGTTCCTATCATTCCGGCTCGGCAAAGACGCTCAAATCCATTCAGATTACCCTTGCCGCAAGGCTTGAAAAGTTTAACCTTGAAAGTTTGGCGGCGTTAACCTCGGCAGACGAGCTTGACCTTGCTTCACTTGGAGAAAAAAAGGTGGCGTTATTCGCTTTGATTCCTGATAATGACTCCAGCTTTAATTTCTTGGTGTCTATCCTTTACACGCAGCTTTTCCAACAGCTATTTTATTCAGCCGACCATATACACGGCGGCTGCCTGCCCGTTCCGGTGCATTTCCTGATGGACGAGTTTGCGAATGTCAGCCTGCCGGATGATTTTGACAAAATACTTTCGGTTATGAGATCGAGAGGCGTGTCTGTCAGTATCATCTTGCAGAACTTGGCGCAGCTAAAGGCTTTGTTCGAGAAGCAATGGGAGTCCATTGTGGGCAACTGCGACGAGTTTTTGTATCTCGGCGGCAACGAGCAGTCTACGCACAAATATGTGTCCGAGCTGCTCGGCAAGGAAACGATTGACACCAACACCTTTGGAAAATCGTCAGGGCGAAGCGGTAACTACTCGACAAACTATCAGATTTCCGGGCGTGAGCTTTTAACGCCTGATGAGGTGCGTATGCTTGATAACCGCTATGCGATTCTGTTCATTCGTGGAGAGCTTCCGGTAATGGATTTGAAATACGACATACTGAAACACCCGAATGTGGCATTGACTGCTGACGGAAGCGCCGGAGTGTATGCACACGGCGAAGTCAGGGACGATGTAGCCACGATTGCGGTGGAATGGATTGATCCGAAAGCCGTTCCCGATATGGAAATACCGGAAACGACCTATGAATTATTGTCTGATGAGGACTTTGAAACCAAAAACAAACAAAAATAAATGGAGGAAATCACTATGAAGATTTTTAATACGATGAAGAAAACCAACAAGGAAACCCACAAGCTGCCGATGAACGACAAGGTTAAGAGAGGATTCCGTTTCTACTGTGCCGTGATTGCGGCGCTTACCCTCGTTATGAGTATGTCGATGACGGCGTTTGCCGCAGGCGATCCGATTACGGTCGTGAACAATCTGTCCGACTTTATTTTCGGACTTATCCGTGCAATCGGTCTTATCCTGCTCGGCTTCGGTATTGTTCAGGTGGGACTGAGCCTTAAATCTCACGATCCGTCTCAGAGGGCAAACGGCTTTCTGACTTTGGCGGGCGGCGTTATCATCACCTTCGCAAAGGAAATCCTCACCCTGATTACGGGCTGATTGACTGACACTTGCAAGAAAGAGGGTGTCCCTGGACTGCTTCAGGGACACCCATATTTTTTTAGAAGGAGGTGCTGACTTGTGAGCGATAACTGGGTTGTTCAAAACCTTGAGAACGCCCTTGAAACTTGGAATGAAAAACTCGCTGAAATATGGCAGCTCATTACGACCACGCCGCAAGACTTCAAGGGCGGCGGCATTTGGGGAATGATTGTAAATATCAACTCGGCTGTTCAGGCGATAGGACTTGCTCTGCTCGTCCTGTTTTTCGTTGTGGGAATGGTAAAGACCTGCGGCAGCTTTACAGAGGTGAAAAAGCCGGAACACGCACTCAAACTGTTTATCCGCTTCGCTCTCGCAAAGGGAGCGATCACCTACGGTATGGAGCTAATGCTTGCCCTGTTCAATATTGTGCAGGGTATTATTTCTACCATAATGACATCTGCCGGATTTTCTTCGGCACAGCAGACAACCTTGCCGCAGGAGATGGTGGATACCATTGAAAGCTGCGGCTTCTTTGAGAGTATCCCATTGTGGGCGGTTACGCTGATCGGCGGTCTGTTTATCACGGTAATGTCGTTTATCCTGATTATGACGGTGTACGGCAGATTTTTTAAGCTGTATATGTATACTGCCCTTGCTCCTGTTCCCCTTTCCACCTTTGCCGGAGAGCCGAGTCAGAATGTGGGCAAATCATTCATAAAGAGCTATTGTGCTGTCTGCTTGGAGGGCGCTGTTATTGTTTTGGCTTGTATCATCTTTTCACTCTTTGCCGCTTCGCCGCCCATTGTCAATCCTGACGCTGCGGCGGTAACGCAGGTGTGGGCATATATCGGAGAGCTTCTCTTTAATATGTTGGTGTTAGTTGGGGCTGTAAAGATGAGCGACAGGATTATCCGGGAAATGATGGGGCTTTGATTATGACATTTTTGCAAATTCCAAAGACGCTGTTGCATTTTACGATGAATTAGGGTATAATAATTACAGCAGATTTGAAAGGAGCGAATGTTATGCCAAATATAAAGCCTGTGTCTGATTTGAGAAATTATACGGAAGTACTGCGGGATATTGCGGTCGGAGAGCCTGTATTCCTGACAAAAAACGGCAGGGGCAGATATGCCATTGTCGATATGGAGGAATACGAAAAAACAAAGGCTGTGATTAAACTGATGGGCGAGCTTTCCAAAGGCGAACAGTCCGCAAAGGAAAAAGGCTGGACGGATATTGCCGATGTTGAGGAAATGTTAGGTATTGCCAATGGCTGAGATAAAATTTTCACCGGAAGCAATCACAGACTTACAGCAGACGAAAGCATATATTACGGAGGAGCTTTGCAATGAGCAGGCGGCAGTGGGTACGGTCGCAAAGATTACAGAAAGAATCCGTATGCTTGCCAGTTTTCCCGAAAGCGGCGCTCCGCTTTCCTCCATCGTGGACTTTGAAACGGACTACCGATTTTTGGTCTGCGGTAACTATACGGCGTTCTACCGAATCGAAAATCAGACAGTAAATATTATCCGTGTGCTTTACGGACGGAGAAACTTTATGCAAATCCTGTTCGGAGAGCCAAGCGACAACTGAATACTGCTTAACAGAGCAAACGAATCGTCATCTGAAAAGGATGGCGATTTTTTTATACGAAAAGAAAGGAGCTTTTAATGGAAGTAAAAATTAACCGTGAAATCAGAAACTACACGGAAGCGATGTTTTTCGGACTGTCTCTCAGACAGTTCATTTTTTCTGTCTGTGCCTGTGCGGTGGCGGTAGGACTCTATTTCCTGCTGAAACCCTATGTCGGCACGGAAACCGTGTCGTGGATGTGTATTTTGGGAGCTGCACCCTTTGCAGCTCTCGGCTTTATCAAATATAACGGAATGACCGCAGAGAAATTTATTTATGCGTGGATAAAATCGGAGTTTCTTATGCCGAAGAAGCTGGTGTTTCATTCCACCAACACCTACTTAGAGCTTATGAAGCCGGGTATGGAAAAGAAGCAGAAGGAGGTTTTGAAATCAAATGATTAAAACGCTTACCAATTTATTCAAACAGGATAAGGAAAAGTTTGTTGTGCCGAAGGGCGTTCAGGATGTGATCCCCATTGCCGCCATTTATGATGACGGTATTTTTCAGGTCGGCAAGGACAAGTTTTCCAAGACCTTTAAGTTTTCAGATATAAATTACGCCGTGGCAAGCCGTGAGGACAAGGAAGCAATGTTCCTTGAATATTCGGAGCTGTTAAACTCTCTTGATTCCGGTGCAACGACAAAAATCACAATCAATAACCGCCGCCTGAATCGGCTGGACTTTGAGAAAACAATTCTGATTCCAAAGACGGGCGATGAGCTGGACGAGTACCGTGAGGAATACAACAAAATGCTGCTCGAAAAGGCTACCGGGGCAAACGCTATCGTACAGGATAAGTATATGACGATTTCGGTCAACAAGAAAAATGTGGAGGACGCCCGTACTTACTTTGCCCGTGTGGGAGCTGACCTGATTGCCCATTTCGGCAGGCTCGGCAGTAAGTGCGTGGAGCTTGAAACGGACGAGCGGCTTCGTATCTTCCACGATTTCTACCGTGTGGGAGAAGAAACCGCCTTCCACTTTGACATTAAGGAAACACGAAAGAAGGGACACGATTTCAAAGATTATATCTGCCCGGATTCAATGGAATTTGAAAAGGACTATTTCAAGATGGGAAACCGTTACGGCAGAGTTTTGTTTTTGCGTGAGTATGCGTCCTATATCAAGGACAGTATGGTGGCAGAACTGACAGATCTCAACCGTAACCTGATGATGTCGATTGATGTTGTCCCCGTTCCCACAGATGAAGCGGTCAGAGAAGCGGAAAGCCGATTGCTCGGTGTAGAAACGAACATAACCAACTGGCAGCGCAGGCAAAATTCCAACAATAATTTTTCTGCAACCGTTCCCTATGATATGGAGCAGCAGAAAAAAGAAATGAAGGAGTTTCTCGATGACTTGACAACCCGTGACCAGCGAATGATGTTCGCTGTCCTGACAATGGTGCATACGGCAGAGACAAAGGAACAGCTTGACAATGATACCGAAGCCCTGCTCACTACGGCGAGAAAGCACCTTTGTCAGTTCGGCGTTTTGAAATTTCAGCAGATGGACGGTCTGAATACGGTTATGCCTTTCGGTACACGAAAGATTGACACCTTCAGAACGCTTACAACGGAATCATTGGCTGTGTTCATTCCGTTCCGGGTACAGGACATCTATCACGAGAACGGCATTTATTACGGTCAGAATGTAATCAGCAAAAATATGATTATCGCTGACCGTAAGCAACTCTTAAACGGTAACGAGTTTATCTTGGGTGTATCCGGCGGCGGTAAATCCTTTGCCGCAAAGGGTGAGATTATCAATCAGGTATTGTCCAGCAACGCCGATATAATCATTATTGATCCCGAACGAGAGTATTCGCAGCTTGTAAAGGCAATGGGCGGCGAGGTAATTCACATCTCTGCCACCTCTGCAAACCATATCAACGCTATGGATATGACGAAGGAATACGGAGACGGTGCAAACCCGGTTATCCTGAAATCTGAGTTTATTATGTCGCTGTGCGAGCAGCTTATCGGCGGCACAAATTTGGGAGCAAAGCAGAAATCAATTATTGACCGCTGTACCGCTTCTGTGTACCGCACCTATCAGCAGAACGACTATAAGGGCGAAGTGCCGACCTTGCAGGACTTCAGAAACGAACTCTTGAAGCAGGACGAGCCGGAAGCAAAGGAAATTGCCCTTGCCATTGAGCTTTTCACAAACGGCAGCCTGAATACCTTTGCGAAGCATACCAATGTGGATACCAATAACCGCCTGATCTGCTATGATATTCTCGACCTCGGCAAACAGCTTATGCCTATCGGTATGCTTGTTGTGCTTGACAGTATCCTAAACCGCATTACGCAGAACAGAGCAAAAGGCAGAAACACCTTTATCTTTATTGATGAGATTTATTTGCTGTTCCAGCACGAGTATTCCGCTAACTTCTTGTTTACCTTGTGGAAGCGTGTCAGAAAGTACGGAGCTTATGCAACGGGTATCACGCAGAATGTGGACGATCTCTTGCAGAGCCATACCGCAAGGACAATGCTTGCGAACTCCGAATTTATCATTATGCTTAATCAGGCTTCTACCGACCGTTTGAAACTTGCAGAGCTGCTCGACATTTCGGATTTACAGATGAGCTATATTACCAATGTGGAAGCCGGACACGGGCTGATTAAGGTGGGCAGCTCCCTTGTTCCGTTTGCGAATAAGTTTCCCAAGAATACAAAGCTGTATAAGCTGATGACAACCAAACCGGGCGAGAGTGCGTAACTCTCGCCTTTGCCTTATAAAGAAAGGAAAGCCTATGAAAAAAACAATATGTATCATTCTGATTGCGGCGTTTGCTGCTTTATTTAGCACAAGCGCCTATTTTATTTTCGACCATTACAGACAGGAAGAACAGCAGGCGGAGCTTTACGACAGTCTTGCCGATATGGTGGATTCTGCCGCAGACGCAGAGGAAGAACCCGCAGAGCCGATTTTATATACCGAAGAAAAGACGGTGCTGCCGGAGCTTGCCGAACTCTATCAGCAGAACGGAGATTTAGCGGGCTGGATTCGCATTGAAGATACCAATATCAATTACCCTGTAATGCACACGCCGGATAATCCCGATTTCTACCTGAAGCACGGTTTTGATAAGGAATACAGCGACTACGGCTGCCCTTATGTGCAGGAGAATTGCGATGTGCAGTTGCCGAGTGACAATGTGATTATTTACGGACACCATATGAAAAACGGCTCAATGTTCTGCGACCTTGAAAAATTCAAAAGTCAGGACTTTTGGCGGGAGCATAAAACTTTTCTCTTCAACACCGTAACGGACAGATATGAATATGAGATTGTTTCCGTATTCAAGACCTTCGTTTACTCGGACAGTCCTGAATCCTTCAAGTATTATCATTTTGTAAACGCCCAAACGCCGGAGGATTTCTCAGCTTATATTGACAGGTGCAAGGAACTTTCTCTTTATGAAACCGGGGTGTCGGCAGAATACGGGGATAAGCTGATAACCCTTTCCACCTGTGAATACTCCCGCACAAATGGAAGGCTTGTTGTAGTGGCAAAGAGAATTTCTGACTAATCGGCAGCGGAAAAAAGCAAGGAAACGGAGGTGAGAGTTTGGCTGATATAAAGACGAAGGATTCCATAAAAGGCACAATCCGAACGCTTGATAAAGCCGCCATTGCCGGACAGCGTATGAAACAGGCGTATGTTCAAACCAAAGAAAAAGCGGAACATTCTACCCACGCTCAGGAAAATAGTGCAGAGGAATATGCCGCTGACCGTTTGGAGGGCGGCGCTGACCGTCTTACTCACGAAGCAGCTTATCAGTTTGATAAGCAGGGACGAAAAGGCGTAGAAGCGACGAAGCAAAATATTTCAAAGGCGAAAGACGGAATCCGGCAGTTTAAGGAAAAGCGGGCGGCAGAAAACCTGAAACGGCAGACCACAGGGAATAAGCCGACGGATACGCCTAAAACCCATACTGCCCGAAACAAAGGAATCAAAGCCGCAGAGCAAACGCAGAAAACGGTAAAGCAAACCGCCCGTTCTTCCGGCAGGAAAACAATCAAGACCGTCGGGAAAGGCTCTGCGAAAACGGCTCAAAAGACAGTCAAGACCGCCGAGCAGACCGCCAAGACCTCGATTAAGACAACAAAGCAGGCGGCAAAGGCGGCTCAAAAAACAGCACAGGCTACGGCGAAAGCTGCTCAGCGGGCGGCGCAGGCAGCCAAAGCTACCGCAAAGGCAGTTGCAACAGGGATAAAAGTTGCAGTTAAGGCTACCATTGCCGCAGTCAAGGCGATTATAGCGGCAACAAAGGCGCTGATCGCCGCCATCGCTGCCGGGGGCTGGATTGCAGTTGTGGTAATCATTGTCATTTGCCTGATTGCACTTTTACTCGGCTCTGTGTTCGGGATATTCTTTTCCGGCGAGGACAGCGGAACGGGTATGAGTATGCAGACGGTGGTGCAGGAAATCAACACAGAGTATGATACCAAGCTGCAAGCCGAAAAGGACGCAGTAAGCTATGATGTGCTTGAAATGAGCGGAAGCCGAGCCGTGTGGAAAGATGTTCTTGCGGTCTACGCCGTTAAGACAAATACGGATCAGGATAACCCGCAGGAAGTTGCGACGATGGACGATTCCAAGAAGCAAATCCTGACGGATATTTTTTGGGAAATGAATCAGATCAGCTCCCGGACAGAAAGCAAGACGGAAATGCAGATTACAGAAACCGATGACGGACACGGGAACATCGTGCAGACGGAAACGACCGTAACGCATACCTATCTGTATATTACCGTTAGTCACAAGACCGTCGATGAAATGGCGGCTCAGTACGGCTTCAATCAGGAACAGAAGGATTATCTTGTTGAATTGCTGAAAGATGAGAATAACTCTATGTGGTCGGCTGTTCTTTATGGTATTTCGTACAGCAGCGATCAGATTGTAACCGTTGCTTTATTTCAGGTCGGCAATGTGGGCGGAGAGCCATACTGGAGTTGGTATGGATTTGGTAGCCGTGTGGAATGGTGTGCTTGTTTCGTGAGCTGGTGCGCTAACGAGTGTGGTTATATTGACACCGGGGTTATCCCCAAGTTTGCGGGCTGTGTTAATGGCGTTCAATGGTTTAAGGACAGAGGACAATGGCTTGACGGATCTGCCGAGCCTGTTCCCGGTATGATTATCTTCTTTGATTGGGAGAGCGACGGAGAATCCGATCATGTGGGTATTGTTGAGAAAGTCGAGAACGGTGTTGTTTACACCGTAGAGGGAAATTCCGGCGATAGCTGCCGTATCAATCAGTATGCTGTGGGGAATAGCAAGATACTCGGCTATGGTGTGCCGCAGTATTAGAAAATCAGCCGCTTGCAGAAACGCAGGCGGCTTACATAGAATCAACTTTACATTGATTTTACAATCGCACGATAACGGATTTGATGTTCGGTCGGTATAATGAAGCTGTAATCGAAAAGGTTATAGAGAAAAACAAAAGGAGAATTTGATTATGAAAACAAAGAAAATACTTGCATTGGCGCTTGCCGCAGTCTGTGTTCTCGGTATGCTTGCCGGATGTGGAAAACAAGAAACAGGTACAGTTTCAACAGATGGTTCTACCTCTATGGAAAAGGTAATCGGCTCGCTGAAAGAAACCTTTGAGGCAGAAAACAAAGGAATTACCGTTACATACAATCCCACCGGTTCCGGCACAGGCATTACAGCGGTAGCAGAAGGACG
>ERZ857480.70682-NODE-109467-length-14120-cov-41.1100_pt1 | contig 14120 bp, 18 predicted proteins | sample MGYA00519767_ERZ857480 | MGnify/ENA primary metagenome ERZ857480 (study PRJEB31778, sample SAMEA3449210) | human gut metagenome | biome: human gut; feature: human-associated habitat; material: faeces | place: United Kingdom | collected 2010/2012 ...
ACCGTACAGGTTCCCACCGAGGCCTTCATGGCCGTCCTCAAGCTGGACAGCGATTGATTCTTTTTGCCTTCCCGCCGCAAGTGCGGCGTCCAAGCGTTTTGCCGCAGGCAAAACCTTGAAATGGGCGGAATTCATTTCCGGCCATTTGAATCTGATCCGGGGACCCCACAAAAGCTTGCTTTTGTGGGGAGCAGGCAAGAAGAAGATGCGGAATCTGGGGACCGTACAGGTTCCCACCGAGGCCTTCATGGCCGTCCTCAAGCTGGACAGCGATCGATACACCCTCATCGCCCAAATGGCTCTGCGCCATTTGGGCGAACCCATCTCACATTCGGGAAGGTACATGATATGAGCGAATTATATGAGCTGCTGACCTTTGAAGCCTTTGGCCAGCGCTATCCGGAGCTGACCGCCCGGCACCAGATCCTGCCGGGACGGGGCGTATTCTGCAAGGCGGAGCGGCTCCAGAGCGGCGTCATCGGGACCTACGCCATGCCTCAGCGCATGGCCCCCACCGGCGAAAAGCACTTCTTCGGCTACTATCTGACGGAGAAAAAGCTGCTGCTGGTGGAAAAGGGCGGTTTTTTGCAGGGCCTGCTGCCGGGCCTTCCGGGGGAGACCCCGGCTCAGCTGCTGTCGGAGCTGCTGGCCCGGCTGACGGCGGAGGACATGGAAAGCCTCCAGCACTACGAGGAGCGCCTGACGGCATTGGAGGAAGTTCTGCTGGCACAACAGGCGGAGGATTTCGACAAGAAGATCTTCCGCATCCGCCGGGAGCTGTCGGTGCTGGCGGGCTACTATGCCCAGCTGGACGACCTCTATGCCGTGCTGGCCGATGCCGTCCCGGACGCAGAGGAGCACGTCCAGAGGCTGCTGGAGCATCTCTCCGGCAAGGCCCAGCGGCTGCTGACCATGACGGAGCAGGAGAAGGAGTATTCCCTCCAGCTGCGGGAGATGCACCAGACGCAGGTGGATATGCGGCAGAACCAGATCATGAAGATCCTCACCATCGTCACCACGGTGTTCCTGCCCCTGTCTCTCATCGCCGGCTGGTACGGCATGAACTTCCGGAATATGCCGGAGCTGACGGCGGAGCACGGCTATCTGGTGATCTGCATCGTCAGCGCCGTGTGCGTGCTGGTGGAGCTGTGGATCTTCAAGCGCAAAAAATGGTTTTAAGGAGGCGGCCCTATGGCAGAGCTATCCACCAACGTGCGATATATCAAAGGGATCGGAGAGACACGGGCCAAGGCGCTGGAGAAGCTGGGCATCACCACCCTGCGTGACCTCATCAGCTATTTCCCCCGCTCCTACGAGGACCGGACCCTGACCCGCCCCATCCGTGACCTGACGGAGGGGGAGAACGTCTGTGTCCGGGCCATGATCGCCGCCGATCCCACTGCCCACCGCATCCCCGGCGGCCGCACCATCGTCCGAACCCGTGCCGTGGACGAGACGGGAGCGCTGGACATTGTGTTCTTCAATCAGGAGTACCGGAAAAACAGCCTCCACCGGGGGGAGATCTACATCTTCTACGGCAAGGTGGAGGGCCAGCGCCGTCACCAGCTGGTGAACCCCCTGCTGGAGCCGGAGGGCCGCCGGCAGCTGACGGGGCGCATCATGCCCATCTACCCACTGACGGCGGGCATCAGCCAGCTGATGCTGACTCAGGCGGTGCGGCAGGGGCTGGACGCCTGCCGGGAGCTGCTGCCGGACGTACTGCCGGATGAGGTGCGGCGGGAGCACCGCCTGTGCTACATCAACTACGCCTACGAAAACGTCCATTTTCCCGATTCGCCGGAGGCTCTGACCCAAGCCCGGCGCCGTCTGGCTTTCGAGGAGCTGTTCCTGCTGACCTGCGGCCTCCGGCTGCTGCGGAGCCGCCGGGAGGACGTGTCCGGCCCGGCGTGCCGCAAGGTCTCCATGGATCCCTTTTATAACGCCCTGCCCTTCACGCTGACGGACGCCCAGCGCCGTGCCGTGGAGGACGCCATAGGTGACATGACCGCCGGCCGCCCCATGAACCGCCTGTGTCAGGGGGACGTGGGCAGCGGCAAGACCATGGTGGCGGCGGCCTGCATCTGGTTCGCCGCCCAGAGCGGGTGGCAGTCGGCCCTGATGGCCCCTACGGAGATACTGGCCCGGCAGCACTTTGAAACGCTGTCGCCCCTGATGGCCCGGCTGGGTCTGACCTGCGCCCTGCTCACCGGCTCCACCCGTGTCAGGGAGCGGCGGGAGACGCTGGCAGGACTGGCCGCCGGTACCATCGACCTGTGCATCGGTACCCACGCCCTGCTGACGGGGGACGTGCAGTACGGACGGCTGGGGCTGGTGGTGACGGACGAGCAGCACCGCTTCGGCGTCAACCAGCGGGCGGCCCTGAGCCAGAAGGCGGAGGCCCCCCATATGCTGGTGCTGTCGGCCACCCCCATCCCCCGGACGCTGGCGCTGGTGATCTACGGCGATCTGGATGTGTCGGTCATCGACCAGCTGCCGCCGGGACGGCAGAAGGTGGATACCTTTGCCTTGGGGGAGAGCTACCGCCCACGGGTCAACGCCTTCCTGCGCAAGCAGGTGCAGGAAGGTCATCAGGTGTTCATCGTCTGCCCGCTGGTGGGGGATGGTGACACCCTCCCCGACGAGCGGAAGGCCGTCACGGCCTACGCCAAAAAGCTGCAGGAGGAGACCTTCCCGGACCTGCGGGTGTCGGTACTCCACGGCAAGATGAAGCCCAAGGAAAAGGAGAAGGTCATGGAGACCTTCGCCGCCGGGGAGAGCGATGTTCTGGTGTCCACCACCGTGGTGGAGGTGGGAGTGGACGTCCCCAACGCCACCTGCATGGTGGTGGAGAACGCCGAGCGCTTCGGCCTGTCCCAGCTGCACCAGCTGCGTGGCCGGGTGGGTCGTGGTCAGGCCAAGAGCTACTGCATCCTGCTGTCGGAGCATCCCAGCGAGGAGACCCGGCGGCGGCTGAAGGTCATGACCCGCACCAACAACGGATTTGAAATTTCTCAGGAGGACCTGCACCTGCGTGGCCCCGGCGACTTCTTCGGCCAGCGGCAGCACGGCCTGCCTACCCTGAAAATTGCGGATCTGGCCTGCGATATGCAGCTGCTGGAGGAGGCCCAGTCCGCCGCCAGAGAGCTGCTGCGCCGGGACGAGGATCTCTCCCGGCCGGAGCACCGCCCCCTGCTGGAGCGTGTCCGGGAGTTGTTCCACGATACCGCCGACTCCATGAACTGATGAGAATAAATGAGGAAGAGGGAGGAGCTAAAAAGGCTCTTCCCTCTTCCTGCCATTTGCTGCACCCAAATGCTGCACGAAAACCACCGCCCTGAAAAGCTGTCTCCCACGACAGCTTTTCAGGACAGTATGACCGCATAGAAAGTTTTCCATATGTTGGTATTGCGATCTCTCAAAACCAATATTGGCGCATCTGCTCCAGAAATTCTCTGGTGATGGGATACCCGCTATGCTCCCCGATGACGGAATCTATGCCGCAATACGGGCAGATCGCCGTACCGCCCACGTCCTCGATCCAACTGCTGATCTCCTTGGGGGCGAAAATTTTCAGACAGTAAAAGCAGCCGCATTTCCTGTCCTGTAACAGCCGCTTCCGGTGGCCGGCGGAAAATTCGTGCGCCTTTATATAGTCGATGGTATAGTCGATCATATGCACCTCCGGCATCCACTGAAAGGCCCTGCCTCACTCCTCCTGCAGTGCCGCCTGATACAGCTCGTTGCGGGAAAGACCTGTGTCCTCCGCCACCCGGCGGACGGCGTCCTTCATCCGCTGGCCCTGCTGCCGCAGGCTCTGCACCATGGCCACGCCCTCCGCCAGCGTCAGGGCCGTGGCCTCCTGCCGGGGGGCTCCCGCCACCACCAGCACGTATTCCCCCCGTGGCTCCTTCTCCCGGTACAGCGCCACAGCGCCGGACAGAGTGGTGCGGATGGTCTCCTCGTGGAGCTTGGTCAGCTCCCGGCACAGCGCTACCGGCCGGTCTCCCAGCAGCTCCAGCATATCCGCCAGCGTGGGCCGCAGCTTGTGGGGCGCCTCGTGGAACACCATGGTGCGCTGCTCCGCCGCCAGCCGGGTCAGAGCCTCCCGCCGCTCCTTTTTGTTGGCAGAGAGGAATCCCTCAAAGGTGAACCGCCCGGTGGGCAGCCCCGACACCGCCAGAGCGCACACGGCGGCGCAGCAGCCGGGGATGGCCTGCACCGTGACGCCGTTTTCCCCGCACAGCCGCACCAGATCCTCGCCGGGATCACTGATGGCAGGGGTCCCGGCGTCCGTCACCAGCGCACACGTCTCCCCGGCCAGCAGCCGGGACAGAATGGCCTGCCCGGCGGCGGCCCGGTTGTGCTCGTGGTAGCTGACCAGCGACTTTTTGATGTCGAAATGGTTCAGCAGCTTCATGGACACACGGGTGTCTTCGGCGGCGATGAAATCCGCCTCCTGCAAGGTCTGCACCCCACGGGGGGACAGATCCCCCAGATTGCCGATGGGGGTGGCTACCAGATATAATGTTCCGCTCATAGCGCTTGCTCCTCCTCACGAAAATAGGCACGGCGGTGCTCCGCCGTCTCTCGGCCGTCGGGGTCATAGAGCAGCAGCGCAGGCTCTGCCCGCAGCCCAGGCTTCCCACCCCGGCGGCACTCCAGCAGCACCAGACCGGGGATCCCGGCGGCGTCGTGCTGCACCATCCGCAGCCGCTTGGGCTCCAGCCCGAAACGACGGGCCGTCTCCATCAGCTCCACCAGCCGCTCTGTGGGGAACACCACGCAGAAGCGCCCGCCCCACCGCAGCAGCCAACCGGCGGCCCGGCACACATCCTCCAGCGTACAGACCACCTCCGACCGGGCGACACTCCGTGTCTCCTGTGGAGAGACACGTCCCGTCTCCGGCGGGAAGTAGGGGGGATTGGATACCACCAGATCGAATCCGCCCGCCGGGGGCAGGTCCTCCCGCCGCCGCAGGTCCCCCTGCCGGCACAGCAGCCGCTCCTGCCAGCCGCTGCGCTCTGCGGTGCGCCGGGCCAGACGGCAGGCGTCCTCCCGCAGTTCCAGCCCGGTGACGGTGAGGGACGGCTCCCGTGTCAGCAGCAGCGCCCCCAGCAGCCCCGTCCCGGCTCCTAAGTCGCAGACCCGTTCCCCACGGCGCAGGACGGGAAAGCCCCCCAACAGAAAGGTATCCGTGGAGGGGCGGAACAGACCGTCATCCCAGTAAAAGCCCTGATCGCCCCGCAGCCGGTCCCAGTGCTCCATGTGTACCCCTCCTTTTCTCTGGGCAGAGATACTTATGATATTCTCCGCCATCCGCGAGATGGCAGCCGGTATCCTGCCGGAATCATTGATAGTATTGTACCACGGGGAGCGCCTCCGGCGCAAGACAGCAAAAAACACCGGAGCATCCGCTCCGGTGTTTTTCGTCCTTGCTATGTAATTATTCAGCAGGGCTGATAGCGCCATTGGGGCAGGTATCGCTGCAAGTACCGCAGTCCAGGCAGGAGTTAGCGTCGATCACATAATGATCGTCACCCTGAGAAATGGCACCAACAGGACATACGTCTGCGCAAGCACCGCAGCTGACGCAGCCGGAACCGATCTGATAAGCCATGGGAAGCACCTCCATTAAGATTTGTACTGTTATTGTATCATGAAAATGAAAAAAAGCAACCCCTTCCCCTATGGAAAATTTTGTTTTGCCGATTTTTGCGGCGATCAGGCGAAATTGGACAAAAAACGGACAGAAACAGGACGGCATCCGGACAGGAAAAAATGCCCGAAAACGGGACAGCCGGACAAGGCTTTTGTCCAAGAGAGACTGCAAAAAATGCCGGGAGACATTTTCGCTGACCCCGGTACATAGAATGGAGGGTATGGAAACGGAGAGGAGTGGAGCCCATGGAGCGAAAGCCCGATATCGACGATCTGATCTTCGGGGACGAGCGCCCGATAAGTCAGCGCTGAAAATGGAAAAACAGGACGCCCCGTATCGGCGTCCTGTTTTTATCATTTAGCGGTGAGGAGGTAACTCATGCCGCTCCAGAGGGTGAAATAAAGGGTTACAGCTGTACCCGATTCTCCTTGGTCCAGGTGGTGAGACCCAGACGGGGATACCGATGACGCAGGGCCTCAATCTCCTCCGTGCTGCCGCCCATGAGGGAGATGCGATCGACCTTGGCCAGATCGGCGGCGGGCATCGTGTGGCTGGAGGTGGCCCCGCAGGCCTCGCAGTGGTAGTACTTACCATCCGCCATCAGAGAGATCTGGCTGCTGCCGCAGACGGCGCAGCGATTCATTTTCGTAACCAGTGCCATATTCAAACAACTCCTTTCTCTTACTGTCTATACTTTACCACAGGAAATGCAATTTGTAAAACGCATCATTTTCATCTGAAACATGAGAGTTTTTCATGCATTAAACATTGTATACAACCTGAATCGGCAAGCAGAGGCAGGTCGTTGGCGAAACAATACAAAAGGCGAAAAGAGCGCTCAAAAGGGAGGCTTTCGGAAGCTGCATACCTACCTGAGAGGGGACGGGGAGAGGGCAGCTGTAAGTATAGCGGGACGAGGGCAACTGTAAGTATAGCGGGGCGAGGGACGGAACATAGCTGGCGAAAGAAGAGCGGGACCGTTGGGAGTATGGAGGGGGGAGAGCCGGGGGGATCGGCGGACCTGCGCAGGAAGAAACGTTGGAAGCAGCGGTGTCGGGGCAGGAAATGTGTGGAAAAAATAACTGGATGCGGTGAGAGAGCGGTATACAGGCAAGGGTGAATATGAGAGGATGATATGCGGTGAAAATGTATATCACCGGCAGACAGACAGGAGAATATACAAAAGAGCGCATACAAAAAGTGCGTCGCTGCGTGACCATTCGCAGCGACGCACTTTTTGACCCGGACGGCATGAAGAAGGAAAAGAAAGAATCTGCCGTCCTCGACCCACTCAACGGCTGGGGGACACGGTCCGCCGCAACCACATGGCAGACAGGATCATCCAACCGGAGGACTTCCGATCCGGTGTTGTATGATCGTCCTCTTCACGGTACACGCAGAGATATGTACCGAAAGCCCTCTGAGATGGTTTTAGTATACCACAGGAAACGGCGGACGTAAAACGCATGATTTTCATAAAAAGCATGAGAGAATTTCATATACGGATAAAAATGACGTCTGCCCATGAAGGACAGGCGGCAGAGGAGGTAAAGGTTCAGCCGTGGGGGGGGTAAATCAACGGGGGATAGGGGGCGGCACACTGCGGGCGGTAGGAGCCTGGTGCCGTGCCGCAGGGTGGGCCAGCGAACACTTGCACACACAGCCAGTGCAGCAACGAGATCCAGAACGAACGATCCAGCCAACATCCAGTCCAAAAACATAACCGGGTCTTCCTTCAGATCATTTTTAGAGCCGAGGTTCCCTGAAAGCGGTTGGCCAGCCTGCTTTTTACCGCCGATGAACGAGGGCAAGCGCGGTTTTGAGGGGCAGAAATTCGCCCATACTGCGTCAAGCCCCTCGACCATACGGCAAGTATGGTCGAGGGGCTTTCCTTGGCTGAACGAATTTCTGCTCCGGCAAAACTGCAAAGCACCGGCCAGCGATGGGTTTTCGAGTGTTTTTTGAGATGCAGGTGGGTCAGCGCCCACCACGGTGAAAAGCAGCGGAAAGACGCACTGTCAGGCGTGTTTGCCCTTGTCCATCGATGGTAAGTTGGTTGTAGAATATCATGCTCCTGCAAATAAGCAAAGAGAATGAATTTCATTGATCTTATGAAGAAAAGTTTGCAGATAGGGGGCGGGATATGGTATGCTGGAAAGCAAGGAGGCGAGGAAATGGACTTGACCAAATATCAGGTATTTCTGAAAACCGTGGAGTGCGGCAGCTTTACGGCGGCCGCCCAGCAGCTGAGCTTCACCCAATCCGGCGTCAGTCACGCCATCAGTGGGCTGGAGGAGGAGCTGGGGGTAACGCTGCTGAGCCGCAGCCGGGGGGGCGTGACCCTGACGGCGGACGGTTGGGCGCTGATGCCTTATATTCAGGAGATCTGCCGCCAGCAACGGAGCATCGAGGAACGGGCCAAGGATCTGCAGGGACTGGAGACCGGCGTGGTGCGGGTGGCGGTGTTCACCAGCGTGTCGGTGCAGTGGATGCCCTACATCCTGAAAAGCTTTCGGGAGCAGTATCCCAACATTGAATTTGAGCTGCTGCCCTCCAACTACAACACGGAGATCGCCCGGTGGATCCAGGACGGCACGGCGGACTGCGGCTTTCTGGTGCTGCCCACGGAGGCGAATCTGGACTGCTGGCTATTGCAGCGGGACCAGTGGAAGGCCATTGTGCCGTGGGATCATCCGCTGGCGGGGCGGGAGCCGTTTCCGCCGGAGGCACTGGCCCAGTATCCCTTCATTCTGCTGGAGGAGGGAGACGACTACGAAATTCAGGAGGTGCTGGACACGCTGGGAGTGCAGCCCAATGTGCAGTACCGGGTGCAGCAGGATCAGGTGATTTTGGCCATGGTGTCCTGCGGGCTGGGCATCAGCATCATGGAGGAGCTGATGCTGGACCGGAACGAATACCCGGTGGTGGCTTGCTCCTTCGCCAAGCCCTTTTACCGGAACATCGGCATCTGCGTCAAGGACAAGCGGGCCATCTCCCGCTCCACCTACCGTTTTGTGGAGCACGTGCGGCGGTGGGTGCTGGAGAAGTACAGCGGATGAGCCATACGGCAGCGGTTGACAGGGCGGGGATACACCATATATATAACAGATACCCGGATTTTTCGACAGGGCGGGGAGGCGAGGCTTGCTGCCGGAACCGGAACTGTAACTCATCAGAATAGGAGGCGAAACCATGGTTTTTATTGTCGTGATCTCATCGGTACTTTTGGCCGTTTGCACCTCATTGAAACCGATCTATCTTCAAAATGCCATTGATGCGGTGGACGCAGGCGCAGGCGGCGCACTTACGATGTTTCTGTGCTATGCTGCCAGTATCTTGGGGATCCTTTTGTTTGAGACGGCCCGGCAGCTCAGCACGGGGAAATATCGGAACAGCAGGCTGTTTGGTCTCAAGCGGAAGGTCATGGCGCATATTGTTTATATGCCGCCCCGGAAATTCCAGGAGGAGCAGGGGCAGAACTATGTCACCACACTGAACAATGAGATCGAGATGCTGGTGGACAGCTACTATGTCACCCGCTTGGAATTGGCCTACAGCATTCTGGTGTTGATCACCTGTGTGATCGCATTGCTATATATCAACGGCTATCTGGCCATCATTATCATCGTTTCCACCGTGTGTCCCATTGTGGCCTCCGCCGTGCAGGGGAAGGCGCTGGAAAAACGGACCAATTTCTATACGATGGCCCTGGAAAAGCTCAATGTCATGATCGGCAATCTGATCCACGGGTACCCCACCATCAAGGTAAACCACATAGAGCGGGAATACCTGCAAACGCTGGAACAGGATAACGAGAAAGCCGCCCACGCAGAGTTTGCCAAGGCGAAAACAAAAATTCGGGTGAATATGATCATCGGCCTGCTGTCCTACATCGGCGAGGCCGTGATGGTGGGATTCAGCATTTACGAGATCTCCAAGGGGAGGCTGTCCGTGGGCGCTTTGGTGGGTGCGCTGCAATTATCGGAAATGCTGGTGATCCCCACCAACAGCATTTCCTATCAGATATCGGAAATGCGGAGTGTCACCGGTATTCGCCAGAAGATCCGGCAGCTGCTGTCTGTTCCTGACAGCGCTGCGGCTTCGTCGGCAGCTCCCACGATCGAGTACATGGAGCTTGACGATGTGTCCTTCCAGCATGAGGAAAAGGTCATTCTTTCCCATGCGAATTATCGGTTCGAGGCGGGGAAGAAATACCTGATTTTAGGCGAAAACGGAAGCGGAAAGAGCACGCTGTTCAAGCTGCTGACCGGTCTGGAAACAGAGTATGAGGGGTGTATCTCGGTGAACGGAACGGATATCCGCCAGCTGTGGCCCGCTCTTTATGACCAGATCGGCGTCGTGCTTCAGGACGCATTTATCTTTGACGATACGTTTCTCCAGAATGTCACGCTTTATCGCCCTGCATTGCGGGAACGGGCCGTATCGGCGATGCATTCTCTGGGAATGGACGCCTTTCTTGCGTCCCATGATCTGGATCAGGTATTCCAGAACACGAAGGGCAATCTGTCCGGCGGAGAGCGGCAAAAGCTGGCGCTGGCCCGGGTGCTGACCGAGAATAAGCGGGTCATCTTCCTGGACGAAGCCACTGCCAATATGGACAAGGGCAGCAGCCAGAAAATTTTGTCCCAGCTGCTCCGGACGGACGGCTTGACCGTCATCAGCATCGAACACAAGGTGAGCCCGGAGATCCTGCCGCTGTATGATACGATCCTTGAATTGAGGGACACGCACTTGGAAGAAAGGGCATAGGGCGATCCGGCTGCCGGGAGATGAAGGCGGAGATGCGCTTTTACCGGCGGGGCGGAGAGGCAGGCCTTGACAAGCGGGCGTCCGGCAGATACAATAAAAGTTCAGGAGCGATCCGTGAAAAACGATAACAATATAAAGGATTGAGAGAATTATGGCAAAAGATCAGAGAAACGTGGAAGCCATCACCCCCATGGAGGTGGACTTCGCCAAGTGGTACACCGACATCTGCCTGAAGGCGGAGCTGGTGGACTACGCCTCCGTGAAGGGCTTCATGATCCTGCGGCCCTACGGCTACGCCATCTGGGAGAACATCCAGCGCATCATGGACGGGATGTTCAAAAAGACCGGACACGTCAACGTGGCGATGCCGGTGCTGATCCCGGAGAGCCTGCTGAAGAAGGAGGGCGAGCTGGTGGAGGGCTTCGCCCCGGAGGTGGCGTGGGTCACCATGGGCGGCAGCGAGAAGCTGGAGGAGCGGCTGGCCTTCCGGCCCACCTCGGAGACCATGTTCTGCGACCACTGGCACAATGTATTGCAGAGCTACCGGGAGCTGCCCATGCTCTACAACCAGTGGTGCTCCGTCATCCGCTGGGAAAAGACCACCCGGCCCTTCCTGCGCTCCAGAGAGTTCTGGTGGCAGGAGGGCCACACCATCCATGAGACGGCGGAGGAGGCCATTGCCGAGACGGAGCAGCAGCTGAACTGCTACGCCGACTTCTGCCGGGATGCGCTGGCCATGCCGGTGGTGAAGGGCCGCAAGACCGACAAGGAGAAGTTTGCCGGGGCCGAGGCCACCTACACCATCGAGGCCATGATGAAGGACCACAAGGCCCTGCAGTCCGGCACCAGCCACTATTTCGGGGACAAGTTCTCCCGTGCCTACGACGTGACCTTCACCGGCCGGGACAACAAGCTGCAGTATCCCTTCCAGACCAGTTGGGGCAGCACCACCCGCCTCATCGGCGCCTGCATCATGACCCACTCCGACAACAACGGTCTGGTGCTGCCGCCGGCCATTGCTCCCATTCAGGTGGTGGTGGTGCCGGTGGCCCAGCACAAGCCCGGCGTGCTGGATGCTGCGGCGGCTCTGCGGGACCGTCTGACGGCGCTGGAGCTGCGGGTGAAGATGGACGACAGCGAGCAGTCCCCCGGCTGGAAGTACGCCCAGTATGAGATGAAGGGCGTGCCGCTGCGGGTGGAGATCGGACCCAAGGACATGGAGAAGCAGCAGTGCTACATCGCCCGGCGTGACACCGGCGAAAAGGTGTTCGTGCCGCTGACGGAGCTGGAGGCTACCGTGCAGGCCCTGCTGAAGGAGGTACATGACAACCTCTACGCCATGGCGGAGAAGAATCTGGAGGACAACACCTTCGACTTCACCACGTGGGAGGAAGTGAAGGAGATGGCCCAGGGCAAGGGCGGCTTTGCCCGCACCAAGTGGTGCGGCAGCTTGGAGTGCGAGCTGGCCATGAAGGAGAAGGCCGGCGTGTCCAGCCGCTGTATGCCCCTGAAGCAGTCCGGCACCGTGGGCAAATGCCCTGTGTGCGGCAAGGAATGCACCACCGATATCTACTGGGGCGTGGCGTATTAAGAAAAGCGAAAAAAGAACGAGTGCGGAAATTATTCCGCACTCGTTCTTTTTATTAGATGGAAACCTTGAAGAGCTTGTGACATCTCTCGCAGCAGTAGGTGGCAACGTCTCCGCTCTTGGTGACGAGATGGCCCCAAAAGCCGCAGTAGGGGCAGGTTTTCTTTTCCATGTCAATGGTTCTCCTTCCAGAAACGATAAATAGGGCAGCTATCCCGATTGTCACGCTTGCAGAAGTCCTGATACTGGTCATAGCTGACTTGCTCTTTTTTGATGGCGCAGTAGTTGTCGCCGTACTTTTCCATGGAGTAATCGCACTTATCGCTCATGGTCAGCCTCCTATGTATCAGTCCGGTTCAAAGCCAGTACCTTGACAGTGATAGCAGATGCTTCCGTCGGACATTCGCCCTGTTCCACCGCAGCGGCAGCAGGTCGAACGGCAAATGAAACGGCTGCGGAAGCGGCGGCGTTTTTCAAAATGAATGTACATAAATGATTCCTCCTTAGCTAAAATGAATGGTTCAATTGTTGGAGTGATAGAGACTCAAAATGGCATCGATCACATCAGTCTGCCAGAGACCCTCCTCCTGCAAGGCAAATTCGTCGGCGGAGCGGGTGAGAAGGGATTTGAAGCCCTTGGCGTCGGCTTTTTTATTTGCCTGAGTATTTTCTGTGGAATAGCCCAGCAGGGGGAACGAAATGACCTGACCGTTTATGACGATGCCGATATCAAAATAGTGTGAGGGCGGATTGGGGTGCGAGATCACCAGCATGGGTACCTGACTGCCGAAAAGGCCGCCGCTTTTGGCGGTGTCTGTGCGGATCTTTGCGGGAACATTCCTTTCTGCAAAGGTGGCGGGCAGTGTCTGCGCCAAATACTGAAGGGTCGCTTGCCCGCCGTCTGTGCAGCGGAGGGGCCGATGGACTTCTCCTCGAAATTCTTTGACATTGTATGACATCAAAAATGCCTCCTCTCTTAAGTCAAGTATAAATATACTAAAGTATTTATAAAAAGTCAATCATTATTTGATAATAGTATCGTTAAATTTTACCACAAGGGAGAGGGTCGCAATTTTAAGTGAGCGCATACATGAGCTGAGGATGCGGCAGGGATATACGCAGGTGTCGCTGGCGAAGAAGCTGGGGGTTTCCAAACAGGCTGTTTCCAACTGGGAAAACGGCAACATCCAGCCTTCTATTGATATGCTGATCCGGATAGCGGACCTGTTTTCTGTTACGACGGATTATCTGCTGGGGCGGGAGTATGTATTGCAGGCTGACCTGAGCCGACTGCCGCCGGAGGTGGCGGGGCATATCCTGCTGCTGATCAAGGATTTGGAACGGTGAGAGGCGGCTTCGGTTTGAAAGACCGGGAAATGCCTTGTCTTGCCCGGGTTTATGGGCGGGGGCGAGGTTTGGCGGGCTCCACAAAAAATATTGAAAAATTTCATGAAAAAAGCGAAAAATCCCCTTGACAAAAGGGGATTTTTCCTTTAATATAGCAAAGTACGCGCGCTGAGGGTGCTGCACACCCGGAGGCGTGTACAAATGCGATGAACCGGGAGATTGCTCCGAGAGGAGGTAACTTCCGGGGAGTATGTCCGATCATCGGGCGGCTGAGAAGTTTCTGCACGTCAGCGTAGATCGCTGCGCCAGAAGGACACCGGCCGGATTTTGCGCCGGTGTTTCTTATGAGCCGGAATGATACGCACGGAACGGCGTATAAGAACTCTCGCCGTACGGCAGTTGGTCACGCAATCAAAAACCGTACGAAATAATGGAGGAACGAACCAAATGGCAAAAGAAATGATCCGCATTCGTCTGAAGGCCTATGACCATCAGGTCATCGACCAGAGCGCAGAGAAGATCGTCGAGACCGCCAAGCGCACCGGCGCTGCTGTCTCCGGCCCCATCCCTCTGCCCACCAAGAAAGAGATCGTCACCATCCTGCGCGCTACCCACAAGTATAAGGATAGCCGTGAGCAGTTTGAGCGCCGCACCCACAAGCGTCTGATCGACATCACCAACTCCACCCCCAAGACCGTGGAGGCTCTGATGGCTCTGGATCTGCCCGCCGGTGTGGAGATCGAGATCAAGCTGTAA
>ERZ857480.16190-NODE-24818-length-14098-cov-20.9714_pt1 | contig 14098 bp, 14 predicted proteins | sample MGYA00519767_ERZ857480 | MGnify/ENA primary metagenome ERZ857480 (study PRJEB31778, sample SAMEA3449210) | human gut metagenome | biome: human gut; feature: human-associated habitat; material: faeces | place: United Kingdom | collected 2010/2012 ...
CCGGAATACGAGCAGAATTTTTCAATGGTGCTGCGTGTGCTGGAATATGCCGAAGTGAAGGAGGACGATGACGAGTATGTCTCCCCGCTGGATCTGCTGTTCCGGGCAATGGAGTATGAGAACCCGGAAAGTGTTGCCCTGCGGCAATATAAGGTTTTCAAGCAGGCGGCGGGCAAGACAGCGAAAAGTATTTTGGTAAGCGCCGCCGTGCGGCTGGCCCCATTCAATCTGCCGCAAATCAAGGCCATCACCGACCATGATGACATGGATTTGTATACTTTAGGCGAGAGGAAATGTGCCCTCTATGCCGTGATTCCGGATAATGATACGACCTTCAATTTCCTCGTCAGCCTGCTGTACTCCCAGATATTCCAAACGCTGTACTACTGTGCTGACCAGATCCACCATGGGGCGCTGCCGTGCCATGTCCACTTTATTTTGGACGAGGCTCCATCTGTCAATCTGCCCGGTCTGCCGCGGGAATTGGCAACCATGCGTTCCCGAAATATTTCGTGCAGCACCATCATCCAGAACATGGCGCAGATCAAGGAACTGTATAAGGATTCGTGGGAAACCATCCCCGGCAACTCGGATACCCTTCTCTACCTCGGCGGTAACGAGAGCAGTACTCACAAGTACATTTCGGAGGCCCTGGGCAAGTCCACCATCGACACCAAGACCCATGGGCAGACGAAGGGGCGCTCCGGTTCCTACTCCACCAACTTCCAGATGAGCGGCAGAGAACTGCTGACCCCGGATGAGGTACGGATGCTGGACAACCGGTACTGCATCCTGTTCATCCGCGGGGCCAGACCGGTGCTGGATCTGAAATACGAACTCATGGAGCATCCTGCTATCCGCTATACGATGGACGGCGGCGGACCGCCCTACATCCACCACGGAACGGTGGAGCCTCCCATTCCGGGAAAGCCGCTGTTCCAGATTGATTTTGACAATGAAAAGGAGAATGCTGCAGCATGAAACATGATTTGAACAACAAAAAATTCGAGAGAAAGGCAAAGCGCGTCTATTCCGTTTTTGCCTGCGTTACTCTGCTTCTGGCAGTCACCGCAGTGCCTGCGCTGGCGGCAGATGACCCGCTGACGGTGGTCAACAACCTGTCTGATTTCATTTTCTCGCTGATACGCGCCATTGGCCTTATTCTGCTGGGCTTCGGCATCCTGCAGGTGGGTCTGTCTCTCAAGAGCCATGATCCATCCCAGCGAGCCAACGGTATGCTCACCGTAGCAGGTGGCATTGTGATCACCTTTACCAAGGAAATCCTTACCCTTATCACCGGTTGAAAATCGAATAAGGGGAGCAGCGTTTAGACTGCGCCCCTTATTTCTTCCCGCAGGAGGTGATTTTGAATGGGAAGTGGAAACTGGATCATTGACAACCTGAACTCTGCGCTGGAGATGTGGAACGGCAGACTGGAGGAGATCTGGCAGCTCATCACCACATCGCCGGAGAATTTCAAGGGCGGCGGTATCTGGAATGTCATCGTCGGCATCAACGGCGGATTGAAAGCGGTGGGATATGCACTGTTGGTGCTGTTTTTTGTCATGGGGATTGTAAAAACCTGCGGCAGCTTTGCGGAGATGAAGAAGCCGGAACTGGCGTTCAAGTGCTTCATCCGCTTTGTGCTGGCGCAGGCGGCAGTGACCTGGGGCATGGAACTGATGACAGGGGCCTTCCGGGTAGCCCAGGGTATGGTGACAACGATCATCGACTCGTCCGGCCTGACGGCCATGTCAGCCTCGGCGCTGCCGGATGAGATGACGAGTATCATCGAGGATGTGGGCTTTATCGATTCTATCCCCTTATGGGCGGTGACGCTGTTGGGTTCCCTTTTTATCTGGGTTCTGTCCCTCGTGATGATCCTGACGGTGTATAGCCGTTTTTTTAAGCTCTATATCGCGACGGCTATCGCGCCTGTGCCTTTGGCCAGCTTTGCGGGCCAGCCCTCCAGCAGTATTGGCATAGCCTTTTTGAAAAGTTATGCCGCCATCTGTCTGGAGGGCTGTGTCATCGTATTGGCTTGTGTGATTTTTTCGGCGTTCGCGTCCTCGCCGCCTGCTATCGCGGACGATACGCTGGCCGCAGCCACCATCGTGTGGAACTATGTAGGCGAACTGATCTTCAATATGCTGGTGCTGGTGGGCGCGATCAAGATGAGCGACCGCATCATCCGGGAGCTGATGGGCCTTGGCTGATTCAGCGCCACAGGCCCTCTGTGCTGACGGTGTCTTCGCCGTTCTCCCGTGCTTTGCGAACACGGTAGGAGAAATACTCCATAGCGGCAGCGTCATCCCGTGCCTGCATAACAAGATCGCAGACAAAGCGGATCAGCGAAAGCAGCCAGGACAGCACCACCAGCCCTACAAGGGCGAACAGGATGCGGTCTGCCAGCACGGTATGGGCGCGATACCAGCCGTGGAACACCGTCAGCATGGACACGGTGTACAGCAGCGGGATGGTCATCCGCGTCAGCGCGGCCAGCCGGGAGAGAAGCGCCAGGACGCCAAGCCCGGCGATCATCAGAAAAGCGATCATGTGTCACGACCTCCTTCATCGGGTTTGTGGCATAGTACCATGACTGCACAGACAAAGCAAGAGTCTGTTCAGCAAAACTCAGAAAAAACTCGGAGGTGATCCATTGGAGGTCCGCATCAACAAAGAAGTACGAAATTACCAGGAGAGTCTATTCTTCGGGCTATCCCTGCGGCAGTTGCTGTTCGCACTGCTGGCGGTCGCCGTGGCAGTGGGCGTATATTTCGGCCTGCGCCCTGTGCTGGGGAATGGGGAGATCGGCTGGGTCTGCGTACTTGCAGCCTTTCCCTTTGCCTTGTGCGGCTTTTTTCAGTATAACGGCATGACGCTGGAACGCTTTCTGCTCGCGTATATCCGCTCGGAATTCCTGTTTCCCCGCAGGCTCGTGTTCAAATCGGACAACATATACGCTAAAGCTCTGGAAAATTCAACGATAAAGGAGGCTCTCAAACTTGATTAAAACTCTGCAAAATACACTGAAGCAGGACAAAGAAAGATTTACGGTTCCGAAATCTGTACAGGACATCATCCCCATCCGCCGCATCTGGCCGGATGGGGTCTTTCAATTTGGCAGCAAGTATTCTAAAACACTGCGTTTTAGCGACATCAATTATGCCATCGCCTCGAAAGAGGATAAGACAGCCATGTTTCTCAGCTATTCCGAGCTGCTAAACGCGCTGGACACCGGCTCCACCACGAAGATCACCATCAACAATAAGCGTCTGGACCGGCGCAATTTTGAGCAGGAGATCCTCATCCCGCCCAAGGGAGATGATCTGGACGGCGGACGCAAGGAATACAACGCCATGCTGCTGAATAAGGTTACCGATTCATCCAACAGCGTGGTGCAGGAGCGCTACATCACCCTGTCCGTCCACAAGAAAAATGCGGAGGAAGCCCGCGCGTTTTTTGACCGCACGGTCCATGACGCCTCTTCCCGTCTGAACCACATGGACTCCCACTGTGAGGAACTGGATGCGGCAGACCGCCTCCACATCCTGCATGATTTCTACCGTGTGGGTGAGGAAAGCGAGTTCCGCTTTGACCTCCGGGAGAACATGAAGAACGGGCGCTCCTTCAAGGACGCCATCTGCCCGGACAGCATGGAATTCAAAAAGGATCATTTTATCATGGGCGGTAAGTATGGCCGGGTACTGTTTCTGAAGGAGTATGCCAGCTACATCAAGGATTCCATGATCAATGAGCTTACCAGCCTGAACCGCAGTCTCATGCTGTCTATCGACATCATCCCTGTCCCTACCGATGAAGCGGTGCGGGAGATGCAGAACCGTCTGCTGGGTGTTGAGACCAATGTGACCAACTGGCAGCGCCGGCAGAACGCCAACAATAACTTTTCTGCCGTTGTACCTTACGATTTGGAGCAGCAGCGCAAGGAGACCCGTGAGATGCTGGACGATCTCACCACCCGCGACCAGCGGATGATGTTTGCCGTGGTGACGCTGGTGCATCTGGCAGACAGCAAGGAAGAGCTGGACAGTGATACGGAAACGCTCCAGTCCATTGCCCGCAAGCACCTCTGCCAACTCACGACCCTGAACTGGCAGCAGGCGGACGGGCTGGTGACGGCGCTGCCGCTGGGCCTGCGCCGCATCGATGCCCTGCGCACTCTGACCACGGAGGCGCTGGCTGTTCTCATACCCTTTAAGGCCCAGGAGATCTGGGATCGTGGCGGTGTGTACTACGGGCAGAACGCCATCAGCAAAAATCTCATCGTGGCGGACCGCAGGCAGCTTCTCAACGGCAACGCATTCATTCTGGGCGTCTCCGGCTCCGGTAAATCCTTCAGCGCCAAGAAGGAGATGGTGTCTCTGGCGCTGTCCACGCAGGACGATATCATCGTCATCGATCCGGAATCGGAGTACCGCCCCCTCATCGAAGGACTGGGTGGCCAGGTCATCAATATCTCCGCCACCTCACCCAACCATATCAACGCCATGGATATGGAGCAGGGCTATGGGGACGGAGAGAACCCCGTGGTGCTGAAATCCGAGTTCCTGCTCTCCCTCTGTGAACAGCTCATTGGGGCAGGCAAGCTGTCCGCCAAGGAAAAATCCGTCATCGACCGCTGCACCGCGCAGGTGTACCGGGACTATATCCGCAGCGGCTATCACGGCGCGGTCCCCACCTTGCAGGACTTCCACGCCGAGCTGCTCCGCCAGCCGGAAAAGGAAGCACAGGATGTGGCGCTGGCCATTGAGCTGTTTACAGACGGCAGTCTCAACACCTTTGCCAAGCCCACCAATGTGGACACCAATGCCCGCATCCTCTGTTACGATATCCGGGATCTCGGCAAGCAACTCCTGCCAGTGGGGATGCTGGTGGTACTGGACAGCATCTTCAACCGCATCATCCGCAACCGCGGGCTGAAGCGCAACACCTGGATCTATATCGACGAGATCTATCTGCTGTTCCAGCATGAGTACAGCGCCAATTTCCTGTTCACCCTCTGGAAGCGTATGAGAAAGTATCAGGCTTGCGGAACGGGGATCAGCCAGAATATCGAGGACCTGCTGCAGTCCCACACGGCCCGCACCATGCTGGCAAACAGTGAATTCCTCATCATGCTGAACCAGGCGGCTACAGACCGGGAGGAACTGGCGCGTCTGCTGAACATCTCGGATAATCAGCTCTCCTACATCACCAATGTGGACTCCGGGCGTGGGCTCATCAAGTGCGGCAGCGCCATCGTGCCTTTTGTGGATCATTTCCCCAAGAACAAGCTCTACCGCTTGATGACCACAAAGCCCTCGGATCTGGCTGCGTGATAGCCCATGGAGAAAATTAAAGAAAAACCGGCGCTGAGTGAGCGTGTCAAAGAGAAAGCTGTATCCGCTCCAAAGGAGCTTTTGCGCAAGGGGCTGGATGACGGCTCGGAGCGCTTGCGGACTCAGCTCCGGGATACGGCCCAGCAGGGGCGGCGGGATGAATATGGCGGCGACGCCATTGAGGATACCGCCGCCAGCGGCCTGCGCCGCGCCGAAAAGGAACTGCTGAAGCAGCGCAAGAAGAAAAACGCGGAGCAGAGCGCGTCACCCCAGGGTGACGCCTCTGCCCCCAGCTCCAACAGCGACGTGCCGCCTGTCATCCGCACCAGAGAAGCCGAAGCGGCGAGGGTAAGCACTCCTCCGCCGCCTGCGCAGGAACAGACACGGCAGGCGGCTATGAAGCAGGCAGTCAAGACGAAGAATGCCTATATCAGCGCACAGGGCGAGACCGCTGTAACGTCAGCGCCTGAGTCGCAGCGGCAGGGCCAGCAGACATTCATTCAAGAGCAGGGCCGCAAAGCGTCCCGCCAGCAGGCGCAGCGCAGGTGGGCAGAGCGGCGGTTCCGGCACCAGGATGATCTGCGTGGAGATTCGCTGCGTACGGAAGGTTTCGAGCCAACCAGCAGGGGCAGAATCAAAGAGCGCGGCGGCATCCAGCAGCCAAAGAAGCACCAACTCCCCGAACCGAAAACACCGAATCACGCTGCGGGGATCGTGCCAAAAGCGCGTGAGGGCAGCAAATCTGCTGTGCTGTCCTCTGAACAGGCCATGCACTCAACCACCGTCCATGCGACTGCGGCCGGAACACACGCTGCCAGAGAAGCGGCCATGCAGATGGCCAAGCGGCAGCAGGTGACAAAAGTGGCAGAAACCGCAACGCAGAAAACCGCGCAGGCGGCGGGCCGCGCGCTGCGCTCCATCATTGCCGCTGCCCAGAGCTTACTTGCGGCAATAGCGGCTGGTGGGAGCACAGTTGTAGCCATGGTGCTGGTGATTTGTCTGATTGGACTTCTGATCGTGTCGCCTTTTGGGATATTTTTCTCCGTAGAGGACAGCGGTACCGGCTACACCATGCCGGAAGCTGTCAGCGTATTGAACGGCGAGTTCGCCGCTCGGATCGAGCAGATCAAGGCAGAGAACCCCTACGATGAACTGGACATGGACAACGCTGGCAGCGCCGCCATGATCTCCAACTGGCGGGATGTGCTGGCTGTTTATGCTGTGCGGACCACCACGGACAACGCTTCGCCGGATGAGGTCGCTACGCTGACCGAAGGAAAAATGGAGATCCTTCGTGAAATCTTCTGGGACATGAACACCATTACTTATTGGACGGAAATAGTACCAGGCGGCAAGGATGAAGCGGATACGGTCATTTTGCATATCACCGTCACAATAAAAACGCATCTGCAAATGGCGGATGAGCACCAATTCAACACGGAACAGCGCAGATTGTTAGAGGAACTCATGCAGCCGGAGTATCAGGAACTATTCGCGGCGCTCACCGGCAGCTACCAGGACATTGAGCTGAGTCCCGACGAGGTAGCGAAGATCATGGAAAACCTCCCCGCCGATCTCAGCGAGGCACGCAGAGAAGTTGTGCTGACAGCATATCAGCTCTTGGGCAGAGTCCATTATTTTTGGGGAGGAAAATCTTTGGTGATTGGCTGGGACTCCCGCTGGGGAATGCCGATGGAGGTCACAGCCGAGGGCAGCTCCACCACCGGCACTGTGCGGCCCTTCGGACTGGATTGTTCGGGAATGGTGGATTGGGTATTCTACAACCAGAGCGGTGGACAATACGTCATTGGGCATGGCGGCGGGGCCACTGCGCAGCACAGCTACTGTACGCCTATTGCTTGGAGTGACGCCCAGCCGGGAGACCTTGTCTTTTATCCGGGTGACAGCCATGTCGGTATTGTTTGCGGCTTTGACAGCGGCGGTAATATCATGATCATCCACTGCGCCAGTGGCGCGAATAATGTGGTGGTGACTGGGAAGATCGGCTTCACCTCGATAGGCAGGCCCGAGTATTTTGCGGATTGAGAAATGTGCGCATGGAGATGTGTTCATAGTTGATTGCTATCATGCTCCATGATATACAGAGAAAGGCAGGGAGCCTCAATAGAGGCTCCCTGCCGCTTGGGTTCTTACTTGCCCTGATAGGCTCTGAAAAGGAAAGTAACGATTTGTGCGCGGGTGCAGCTATTGTCCGGCCCGAACAGGCCATCACCAATGCCGTTTGTGACGCCGTTCTCCACCGCCCATGCCACAGCGTTTGCATAGTAGCTATCGGTAAGAACATCGCTGAACTCTGCCTTGCTATCGACCAGCTTACCAATGGCACGGAACAGGAAAGTCACGCTCTGGGCACGGGTGCAGGTGGCGTCAGGACTGAATTTGCCATCGCCCGTTCCTGTGGTGATACCGTTCTCCACCGCCCATGCAACTGCCTTTGCATAATAGGCATCCATGGACACATCGGCGAAGCTGCTCATGGTCTTGGGTTCGGGGGAACCGGCAGCACGCCACAGGAAGGTGACGATCTGTGCGCGGGTGCAAGGCTGGTTCGGCCCAAAGAGGCCGTTGCCAATACCGCTGGTAATGCCCTTTTCCTGCGCCCACTTCACAGCCTCATAGTAATAGGCGCTGGTGGACACATCGCTGAACGGGCTTGCCTCAACTTCCTTGACAAAGGTAGCATTAACCTCGACCTTGCTGGCGGGCATGGTAAAGGTGTATTTGCCGTTGCCCTTGTCGGTCAACTTCAATTCATTGCCGTTCTTGTCGGTCACGGTAAGGTCATCCAACTGATAGCCGCTGTCAGGCTTAGCAGTGATGGTCACAGTATCGCCCTTTTCCGCAGAACGCGGGCTAACGGTCACGGTGCCGTTCTCCGTTTTGCCGGGTGTGGTCACGGAATAGCTGGGAGAGCTGCTACCGCCACCGGAGCTTTTCCAATCAAGAGCATTGATAGCGTCCTCAATGGCCTTCGCCATTGCATCCACTTCGCTTTGTTCAGTGATATTCTTGCCACGGACAACAGCATCAAGGGCTGCTTTCACAGCGGAAAAATCTCTGTAATTATTCTCGTTCAGAGCATTCGCCTTTTCAATAGCCGCATCGACTGCGGTGTAGTCAGCGGAAATATGCCACTTGTCCCAGCTGAACGTCGGATGATCGATACCGGCTACCCATTCAATGCCCGCACCGGCATTGGTTCGCAAGCCAGCAAGGACATCTGCGGAGGTAAAGTCTGTGACGGCAGTACCTTCTCCATACGCGAGCGGAGACGGGTCATATTTCGTGTCATTCGGCCAATAGCAATTTTCTACTTTGCCGTCGAGGGCGTAAGCCACCCAACAAGTATTTCCATCTTTATCTACGCCAATGTCGGTTGTCGTAACCATACAGTTATTGACAGTTGCAACGTCGGCATCTCCAACGCTTCCGCCAACAGAGTTATTGACAGCTGCAATACATCCAACGATTCCGCCAACAGTGGCCTTAATGGAGTTGACAACAATTTTACCATCAAACCAACAATCCGTAACAGTTAAACCGCCATCAAATCTCGCACCGACAATACCGCCAATGGTATCGCACGGCCAATCAGCCGGGTTCTGTTCTGTATAATATCCCTCGGAATTTGTGAAATTACCTGTAAGTGTTGCTGTTGAATAGCAACCGGAAATGGTGCAGCCCTGCATGGTAATACCAACGATACCGCCAATATTCTTTTCTATTTTGGTGCCACTGTAAATACTGCCGGATGTCCAGCAGTTCGTGATTTTGGACTTACCCATCCAGTCAACTAAAATGCCTTTACCTGCGGCACTGTCATCTTTAGGATCAATCCAGATTTCAGCGTCTGCAACACCAAGGTTTTTGACTTCGCCGTTGTAAACACTGCCGAACAGAGCGTTTCTAAGTAAATTATGGGACTCATCCGCGCCCTCAATGTATGATTCATGAGAGTAGAGATTTGAGATTACATGGCCCTTTCCATCAAACACGCCGCAAAAACTGTATTCAGGGTAATCCCCGCCGAGGACAGTACCAATCGAAATCCATTCATGCCCGGATAAATCAAGGTCATTTTCCAAATAGAAAGTTTTTCCTACAAAATTTGTAGTTCCGGGGTCTGCATTTACAAGCTGTGCCAAACCTGCAAGCTGTTCGGCAGTGATGATATGGTATTCAGTGTCTGCCTCATGGCCGACGTACCAACTTGTGTCTGCTTTGTCACCCTAAGTTTTCGCGTCTTGCGTTTCCTGTGGCTCTTGCGGCTCCGTTGGCTCCTGCGTATTCTCCGCCGCCATCACTGCCGTTGGCAGTAGCGTAAAACACAATGCCAGAATAAGAAGCAAACTTCCGATGCGTTTTTTCATGGTGTATCCTCCTCGTATGATGGTCAAAATTTTCTTCATGCCCGCCTGACCGCAGCGGGCAAAGTCCACAGGTTACAGAGCGGTATCATCCCGTGGGTACCCACGGGATGAGGGGCGCGCCCCTCATCATAAGTTTTTCGCTTCATACTGATTCATAATAATTATATCCGCAACTTTACGAAATGTAAATCGTTCTAAAGTATGAGGATGGATAAAATTTTTGAATATGCTACTCGCCTTCACGTTTTACAACATTCAGCCATTTCTTTTTCCATGTATTAGGGTGGATCAGCAGGGTTGGCTTCCCCAATGCAAGAGCATAGGCCATAGCCTTGTCCTCTGCGCTACCGCTGGCAAGTTCAGGGTCATATACGGCCACCAGCATATCAGACTGCTTGACGATCCGCCGATAGGCCATAAGCTGTGCGTTGGGTGTCTCCTGATAGTCTACACAGGAAAGGTCGGTGCAGTCCGCCAGCATATCGAAATAGCGTTCACGCAGCTGCGGCGTCCACTTGGTAGCCTGTTCTTCAAAAGGGGTTACGCAAACAAGGCGCATGGCCTCGTCATTCTGCTTTGTGATATTGACGATTTCCCCGGCGTACAATCCCACGCCGGGGTCACAGGCAACTTGAAATTCTGTCACTCCACATTGACGCAGTTCCATAATACACTGAGCCAGTTCCAGTTTCATTCGGCGGCATTGTGTATCTTCTTCATCAAAGCCCCACGGAAATCGCATGGGATGCTGGCCTATGATCGCGCAACGGTACTCTTTTTCCATATTCCCACCAGCTTTTATGTAGTCTATTGGCTTACAATTTGTATTCTAACAGCCGCTATTTTTCGCGTCAACAGGAATGTAAGCTATAAGCATACAAAATAAATACTTATAGTGCACAAGTGGAGGCGAACACATGGATAAGAAGCTACTCGGAAAGCGAATCAATATCGCACGCAAGGAACGGGGCTGGACGAGTGAGCGTCTGTCAGAAGCCTGCAACATTAATGCAACCTATCTCCGGCAAATCGAATCAGGAGCAAAAGTTCCAAGTCTACAAGTATTTGTTTTGCTGTGTGAAGCATTGAAAGTCTCGCCAACCTATTTGTTGGCAGAAGTTTTACCCAGCATGGAGCTTCAAAACATGGATGTGCTTTTAGAGTTGTGGCAGACTGCCACACCAAGGCAAATTACAATGATTACTTCCATGATTCGGAGCGCGCTGGACGCGTCTAAAGATTAAAAGTGGGCGGGCAACTGTATAGCTGCCCGCCCGTTTAAGTTTATCGTGTTGCCCGGATCAATGATTGCGTTTTCAGCAAAAGTGCGGCCAGCGCACGGTGATCTTCCCACTCCGTCCACCATTGGGGCTTCAGGAATTGAAGCACCTGCTCTGCCCATAGGTAGTCCTGATACATCAAGGTATGCTGTTCCAATCCTTTGCACAGCCGGAAATAAACGGAGCGAACCGTATCATAGGTGGAATCACGGTCAACATATCGCCCAATAAATCCACATAAAATGGCCGCTTCTTCCTCGGTATAGTTCTGCATCACGATTTCCCTCCCATCACACGATGGAACTCAAAACGGTGTTTCGCTCAGACGCGGTTCTGGCTGTCGGCAAGAACCACAGATTTGCCAAGCGGAAATCGATCAGCTTTGCTGAATTGGACAGCGAACCAATGGTGTTGGTTTCCAAAGAATATATGTTTTATGATCAAATCTTACAGCGATGCGCGGAGGCCGGGTTTGTACCGCAAGCCACGTTTACTTCCGCCCAGTGGGATTTACTGCTGGAGATGGTGGCGGAGAATAAGGGCGTCACCATCATTTGCCGACCACTGGTGGAAAAGCTATACAGCGGCCGGGTCGTCTGCGTTCCATTGAAAAAGCCAGAGTTCCCATGGACCTTGAGGTTGGTCGCGAAAAAGAACCGCAGTTTGCCCGGAGCCGCAAAAAGCCTCTGGGATTTCTGCGCGAAAGTGTAAAAACGAAAATGAGAGGGTCCCAACTGAAATACACTTGAATTTCAGTTGGGACCCTCTCATTCGCAGTGGGCGCAGGCCGGATGCGGCAGGCGGCGCGGGAGCTGGTAAAGGCATATATCCACGGTGTGGAGAGCGCTGCGCTGGACGATGTGTTCGAGCTGCTGGCATGGAATCAGGGCATCGGCTTTTTCAGCAGCGAGATCGGCCCCTCTGCGCTGTTTCAGGCGTACAAGCTCATTAAAAACGGTGAGAAGCAGGGCAAGTCCCGGGAGGATATCTGCAGTGTGCTGCGCGAGAAATTTGGGGAGAAGAACCCAGAGATGCAGGTTCTGAACTAAAAAGCAGAAGGAGACGAACGACAATGGATAACAGGATGTTTTGTTTTCAGTGTGAGCAGACGGCAGGCTGCGCTGGTTGTACTGGAAAAGCCGGCGTCTGCGGCAAAACCGCTGAGGTTGCGGAGCTTCAGGATCAGCTGACTGGCGCTCTGGTTGGACTGTCCCGTGCAGTAGATAATGCCCCGGATGCGAATGAGGGGACTTGGCGGCTGATGATCGAGGGCCTGTTCACCACCGTCACCAATGTGAGCTTCAACGAAAAGACCATTCGGGAGCTGATCGATCGGGTACACGAGGAAAAGGCCCGCCTTGTTCCCGGCTGCTCCGGCTGCGGCTCCCGCTGCGGGCGAAACGATGATTATGATATGAACTTGCTCTGGAACGCGCAGGAGGATATTCGCAGCCTCAAATCCCTGATCCTCTTCGGCGTGCGCGGCATGGCGGCTTACGCCCATCACGGTATGATGCTGGGTTATGCCGACGAGGAAGTGAACCGCTTTTTCGCCAAGGCTCTTTTTGCCGTGGGCGAGGACTGGGATATGGACGCGCTGCTGCCCATCGTGATGGAGGTGGGCGAGAAAAACCTCCAGTGCATGGCGCTTCTGGACAAGGCCAACACCGAAAGCTACGGTACGCCCGCGCCTGCCACTGTCCCGCTGACGGTGGAGAAGGGGCCGTTCATCGTCATCACAGGCCACGATCTCCACGATTTGAAGCTGCTGCTGGAGCAGACCGAGGGTAAAGGCGTCAACATCTACACCCACGGTGAAATGCTGCCTGCCCACGGCTATCCGGAGCTGAAAAAGTACGCCCATCTCAAGGGCAACTTCGGCACGGCGTGGCAGAACCAGCAGAAGGAGTTTGCCGACATCCCCGCGCCGGTGCTGTTTACCACCAACTGCCTGATGCCGCCGAAAGCAAGCTACGCCGACCGCCTGTTCACCACGGCGGTGGTATCCTACCCGGAACTGACGCACATCGGCGAGGATAAGGATTTTACCCCTGTCATCGAAAAGGCATTGGAGCTTGGCGGCTACAACGAGGACAAGCCGTTCAGCGGTATTAACGGCGGCGGCACGGTCATGACCGGCTTCGGTCATGGCGCGGTGCTTGGCGTGGCGGATCAGGTGATCGAGGCGGTAAAGAGCGGCGCGATCCGGCACTTTTTCCTGGTCGGCGGCTGTGACGGAGCCCGCCCCGGACGGAACTACTATACTGAGTTTGTCAAGCAGACGCCCGCCGATACCGTGGTGCTGACGCTGGCCTGCGGAAAATACCGCTTCAACGACCTTGACCTCGGTACCATTGGCGGCCTGCCTCGACTCATGGACGTGGGCCAGTGCAACGACGCTTATGGAGCTGTCAAAATCGCGCTGGCGTTGGCGGAGGCGTTCGGCTGCGGCGTGAACGATTTGCCGTTGTCCATGGTTCTTTCGTGGTATGAGCAGAAGGCGGTGTGCATTTTGCTGACGCTGCTGTATCTGGGGATCAAGAATATTCGCCTTGGCCCCACGCTGCCGGCGTTCGTTTCGCCCAATGTGCTGAACTACCTTGTAGAAAATTTCGGCATTGCTCCCATCACCACCCCGGAGGAGGATTTGAAACAGCTTCTCAAATAACAGCGCCTCAGGCGGCGGTGTAAGGGAACGTGACTCCCTTGACGGAACGATGTGACGATGCATACAAGGATGGAGATTGCAGTGATTTTTGAAATGAATATTGATTTTTCCTGTCTAAAGCGTTATAATCGGTATATACCGAAAACAAAGGAGGGCGTGTCCATGCCAAGACCGCCACGGTGCCGCCGGATTTGTGGCGTACCACAAGTTGACACCTTCTGCCCCAACGGGGGCAAGGATGTCGAGCCGATCCTGCTGACGCTGGACGAGTACGAGGTCATTCGGTTGGTTGACTTGGAGCAGCAAACCCACGAGCAGTGTGCCGCACAAATGGACATTTCACGCTCTACCGTGCAGGAGATTTACGAAAGCGCACGGCGCAAGATCGCAGCGTGCCTTGTCCACGGGAAACCGCTGCAC
>ERZ857480.7920-NODE-12240-length-14098-cov-9.9871_pt1 | contig 14098 bp, 5 predicted proteins | sample MGYA00519767_ERZ857480 | MGnify/ENA primary metagenome ERZ857480 (study PRJEB31778, sample SAMEA3449210) | human gut metagenome | biome: human gut; feature: human-associated habitat; material: faeces | place: United Kingdom | collected 2010/2012 ...
CCTCGGGGAGGGAGGCATAGGGGGAAAATATCGAATGAAGGGACGAAGGAGGGAGCAAAGGTGAGCATTTCAGACAGCGATTATCAGGGGCGGTTCACAATCCCCACGCCGAAGGGCGTATATCAGGCGGCGGGCGACACGAACATCAACACCGACTACGCCTACCTTGCGCAGAACATCCGCACGGAGCGCGGGCTTTTGGCTTCGAGCTACGGCACGAGCCGCGCGTTTCCGGCGCTGGGCGCGCAGATTGAGACGCTGGCGCGGTTCTATCGGCGCACGAGACCGGACGACGCGGACGTGTACGTTGCGGCGGCGGGCGGCGCGATTTACACCTACACGATGGGCACAGAGGGCTGGGTGAAGCGCTCGGAGGGGTACAAGAGCGACGTGTGGTCTTCCGTCACCTACGAGACGACGGAGGGCGGGGCGACGGTGGATATCCTGATCCTCTCCAACGCGAAGGACGGCATGATCGCGGTATACGGAAGCGACCTTCGGGTAGAAAAGAAGGCGCTGACGATTGGCGACGCATACGCCGAGGTGAAGTTCGCGACGCTTGGGCGGCACGCAGAGCGCATCTGGGGAACGGGCGCGGAAGGATACCCGGACAGCATCTTTTATTCGCGGCCATACGACCCGTTCAACTGGACGAATGTCGCTGAAACGCCGGAGCTGGGCGGCGGCGTGATTAACCAGCCGACATGGGACGGCGACAAGTTTATCGCGCTGGAACCCTTCGGCGGGTATCTGCTGGCGGTGAAGGAGCAGACGATCTTCGAAATTCGCGGCACCGACCCGAGCAGCTTCACGATCACGGAGGCCTACGGCACAGATGGCCCCGTCGAGGAACGGAGCATCTGCACGGACAGGACGAGCATGCTGTACCTGTCGCAGAACGGAATCGGCCTGTACGACGGAAACACGCTGCGGCTGCTCAGCCGGGACGCGCTGTATGAAACGATGCGGATGCGCATGGAGGGGATGGACGGCGCGGCGAGAGCCTGCGTGTGCAACCACATCTACTATCTGGCGATGTGCATCAAGGAAAGCGAGAGCGACGTTCTGAGCGAAAACAACACGGTGCTCGAATACGACACGGAGCGCGGGACGTTCATGGTTCGAAAGGGCATGCGCGTCAAGGATTTCTTTTCCGTCGGCGGGACGGTGTACTTCACGCAGGCGGACGAGCCGTTTGAAGTGCTTCGCTACGGCGACCCGGAGAGCGGCGGCTATCTGGGCGCCCCGATGGAATGCCTGTGGGAAACGCCGTGGCTCGATCTGGGCAAGGCCTACATGAAGCGCGACTTTGTGCTGCGGTTTACCGCCGACGCGGACGAGAACGACGTGCCGATTGAAATGACGATCAAGACCGAGCGCAGGGAAAAGACGCGGGTGGTTCTGCTGCAAAGGCAGAGGAAGGACTACCGGGTGAAGATTCAGGTGAGCGGTGTTCGGATGAAGCTGAAAATCAGAAGCCACGCGAAGGCGGCGGGCTGGCGGATTTACGGCGGGGTGCAGGCGGAGTATTCGCTTGACGAGGTTTAACTCCTTCCGGTCGCTGCGGCGACCACCTCCCTCGAGGAGGGAGGTATGGGGGATGGTTAAAAGAAGGTATGCGATGAACAAAAGAGGCGTAAAGGCGCAAAGAAGACCTCCCTCTTTGAGGGAGGTGTCAGCGAAGCTGACGGAGGGAGTTTATCATGGCATTTAAGCAACCGAGAGTTCCGCAGGAGACGGGCGGGACGCTTGCGGCATACGTTCGAAACCTGACGATGTTCCTGCGCGATTTCTGTATGGCGAGCTGGAACGCGGACAGGCTCAAGGACGCGGAGATCGAGAAGATCAAAAAGCGGTTAGACGCGCTGGAAGGGAAGTGAGAACATGGCGAAAAGAACGACGACGGAGACGTTTCAATCCTCGACGACAAACAGCAGAGAGCACAGTCAGAGCCAGAGCCAAAGCCAGAGCCAGAGCACGACAAAGAAGCTGCTGGACAGCGAATTGCTGAACCAGATTCTCGGCGGGTTGGCCGGGAACATGACGGACAAGGAGATTGCGGCGTTTGCGGAAAACCTGCTGCGGCCGCAGCTCAACGCGGGGATTGAGGCCAGCCGACAAAATTTTGAAACGACGAAGCTGAGCAAGGAGCAGGAGATCGCGAACCTTGCGGCCAACCTGACGCGCGCCATCGACGAGCAGAACAGCGCCTACCGCCAGAGCAAGGCGAACGTGGAGACGGCGGCGTTGAACCGTGGCATGGGCAGGAGCAGCTACACGCTGCAAACGCTCGCCAATCAGGGCGACGCGCTGGCGAAGGCTGTACGGGAGCTGACGGACGAGAACGCGCGCAAGACCGGGCAGATTCAAGACCAGATCACGCAGGCGGCGAAACAGAACAGCCAGACGCAGGGACGGCTGAACACGGACTTTGCCAGCCAGTTGGCGGCGAAGGTGCAGGAGCTGAAGGACACGCAGCGCCGGGAGTACAACAGCAACTACCTGACGGCCATTTCCGCCGCGATGGGACAGCAGACGACCGGCACCCAGCAGACGACCGGAACGACCGACACGACGGGCACGACCGACACGGCGAGCCACACGACGAGCACGACGGGTTCAGGAAGTTCGGGGAGCGGCGGAAGCAGCAGAAAGAAAAAGGCAAGCAGCGACGTTGACGCGATTTCATACGGATAAGGAGAGCCTATGAGCAAGTGGAATGACCGAAAAAAGAAGGACGACGAGCAGAACGCGCAGATCGAAAAGCCGGAAGAATCGGCGGTGAAGGATTACAGCGCGGGCGCAATCGGAAAAGCATATGCGAATACCGAACGCCCGGCGATGAAGACGGCGCAGACGCCCGGCTTTGACGAGCCGAGCCTGACGGGCGTATACGGCTTGCAAAAGAACAGCAAGGGCGAATCGGTCATGGACATGACCGGGAAGACCAGCGGTTCCCTTCAAGGCATGAAGCTTGCGCTGAACAACGAGCTGACCATTTCCGGACAGACGAAGCTGAAGCAAAGCCTGAACAAGCAGATTGACAGCGAGCAGGAAACGCGGCAGAAGAACGCCAATGCGCGCAACACGGCCATGCTGGAGCTGGCTGAAATGCCCCTGATGGGCTTTGACGGGCAGAGCATCAACGCCAATACGGCGGACGCGGCGACGGTGATTCGCGGCATCAACGCCATTGCGGACGACACGCTGCGCGCGCGGGCGGCAAAGGCGTTTAAGACGCTGACGCAGACCGAGGGCAGCCGATTCTACGGCGAAAGCACGGACGGCGTTGGAACATTCCTTGAAAGCGCGAACCTGACCCGTGACGAATACAGGGACGCGACAGAGGACTACGCGAGCCGATTCTACGGCGACGGAAAGCACGACGAGGAAGACGCGGCGGCATACCTCAAGGCGCGGCAGGAGATCGAGGAAAGCGCCTACTCCGACTATGCGAAAAGCCAGCTGACGGCGGCGCTGGACAAGGCATACACGGGCATCACGGGCGGGGAAACGCCTTCCGACAGCGCAGAAGGCGCATCCGCCGAGGCGGAAGACGAAGCGCGCGCGAACGAGGAAGACCGGAAGAAAGAGAAGAAGCCGGGATTTTGGAGCGGCCTGACCGGGAAAGTGCCCGAGCAGGAGGAACAGGAAAAGGCCGAAAGCCCCGCGCAGGCGAAGGCACAGAGCCGGATTGTTTCTCAAACGATGACGGCATCGACCGCGCCGGGCTTCCCGACGGCGGCCAAGGGGAAGGACGATAAGAGCGGCAAAGCGCCGGAGGTGCAAGGCCCCGTTCAGATGACCCCGGAAGAGCGGATCATCGCGCAGGGCGGGATGAGCTTTGCGGAATGGATGGCGGCAACTCCTTCCGTCAGCTCCGCTGACACCTCCCTCGAAGAGGGAGGCAGGGAGCGCACGGATGAAACAGGCGCGGAAATTCGCATGCACGAGGCGCAGACCATCGGCGAGGCGGCGGACGCGCTGCTCAAGGGACGGTATGACCAGATCGAGGGCGCGGGCAAGGATGAACTGGATCGCATGCTGGCAGAGAGCGGGAACGCGAGGCGAATGATCGGCACGCTGACGGAAGCGGACAGCCAGCGCATTATCCTCGGAAACGACATGGCCGACGCGGTGACCTACGGGAACATCGCGGCGCAGGGGCAGACAGTTAAGACGCTGTACGACGTGATGAAGAGCGATTCCTTCCCGGACGAGCTGCGGGGCGACGTGATGGCGCAGATGGTCGTATGGGCGGCGCAGGCCGAGGCGATGGAACAAACGGGAACGCTGGGCGGCGACGCGGAGCTGCCGCTGATGGAGCGCCTGCTCACCACGGACGAACACGCGATGGACGAGCTGGCAAGCATCTACGCGGCCAGAGACGAGCTGCTATTCGACAAGGCCGACATGCGCAGGGCGCAGGAGGAGGCGAGCGCGCAGGCGCTCAGCGACGCGCGCTCGGCGGCGCTCAAGGGAACGGCCAGCGAGGAACAGCTCGCGCTGGTGCGCCAAAACGCGCAAGCAGGGCAGGACGAGCTGAACGCGGACATGGGCTATGTCGGGCGGCTGGCGGCGGTGGACGACTATTTCAGGCCGGGCGCGAGCAAAAATGCGGTCAGTCCGTTTGATTCAAGCAGCGTGAAGCTGAACCTCGACGCGCAGGGCGTGATCGACACGGGCGACTATCAGACGCAGCTCAGGGAGCAGATGGACGCGCTGCTCGAAGAGGACACGCAGACGGCGCTTGCGCTGGGGCTGACGCTGGACGAATACTACGCCAAGACGGGCGGCATGGACATGAACGCACTTTGCGAGCGCGCGGCCAGCCGCATCAGTCAGCAGGGCGCGGCGATCACCGATGAGGAAATGGCGGCGCTGGACGTTCCCTTCGGTCAGGGCGTGGGCGCGAGCTACACGGTCGGCGCGGGCATCCGCGCGGGCGGCGAACAATGGTATCTGGATTTCAAGGACACCCTGTACACGGGCTATTCTCAAGGTATGGTGCTCGTCAACGCGGCGCGCATCCAGAACCGATACCAGAACGAATACGGCGCATATGGCCGGACGCAGTACCGAAAGGACATTGAAAGCGCGCTGGCCAGCGGGACGCTCGACGAGAACTACGCCAATGCGCTGAGAAAGGCGCTGGCCGGTGCGGCGGACGTATACCAGCTCGGCATTGACCCGATGGATTTTGAGGGGGATTTCCTCAAAAACAGCGCGGAGGTGCGCCGGGACATCGCGACGATGGAGGGATTCATGCGCACGAACGCGACGGAGGATGAATTCAAGTGGTTCGGGCGCGTGAAGGGCATGACCTACAACGCGGTTTCGGCCGGTGTGGCGGCGGGAACGACGCTGGCGACGGGCAACAGCCTGATCGGCTTTAACACGGGGTACAGCGTCGTCGGGTTCAAGAACAACTTTGACGAGTATCTGCAAAAGGGGTACAGCATTGATTCCGCCCGATATCTGGGCGCGGTGAACACGGGGCTTGACTGCGCGACGAACTTCGGCACGTTCGAGGGCGTATTGGGCAGGATGACGGGCATGAGCGCGCTGACGGAAGCCGCGAGAAGCCGGATCATCCGCAACCCGGCGGGCGCTTGCAGAGGCCTTGCGGCGATTCGAACGTTTGGCGAGGCGTTTAGCAAGGCGTTTGCACAAAACGAATTTGACGAAGTGGTTCACGACGAATTCTTTGAAGGATTGTCGGCAAACTGGACGGACAACGCGCTGGGCGAAATCTTCCGCAAGGTGGACACTGGCGAGGAAATCACGTTCACGGACGGCCTGAATATGGCGCTGAACTTGCTGAACCCCAAGAACCTTGACGTGAAGGGCGCGGCGGAGGGCGTTGTCAGCGGCGCGGTGGAGAACGCCATCGGCGCGGTGCTGTTCTCCCTATCCGGCGCGGCGGGAAGCGGCGTGGGCACGCTGCGCGGCGTGAAGGCGGCGCAAGACCTGATGAACGGCAAGCGGACGGACGTGGAGAACGTCATCATGGACGTGACAAAGACGCTGGGCGACGAACAGGCCTGCGCGCTGCTCAACGACTACGCGCGGCAGCAGAAGGAAAGCAAGGCCGTTGCCGAGGAAATCATCAGCGGGCAGGACGAGCGCGGCAGCGCGGCACACGCGGCAAAGGCCAAGCAGCAGGCCGACGAGGCGCGCGCACAATCGGAAGCGGCGCAGACGGCGGCGGACAACAGCCGGGCGCAGTTCACGGAAGCGAGCGACGCGGTGATGCGCGGCGACCTGACGCGGCAGAAGGAAATGACCGAAGCGCGCGTGCGCATGGGCGAAAACCAGAAAACCGCGAACGAGCAGGGCGCGGTCGCCGCGCGCAGAGCGGACGAAATGCAGCAGGCGGCGGCACAGCGGCTGGCAGAGGCCAGACAGGCGGGCAGGAGGGCCGTCATCGCGGAGGACGCGGCGGCGCGGGAAGCCATGATTGACGACCGGGAAGCGCGGATGCAGGCCATTGACAACGAGATTGCGCAGCTCGACGCGCAGCAGCAGGCGGCGGAAGAAGAATTCTACGCGGCGACGCAGAGCTATACGGAAGCGGAAGCCATGGGAATGGACGAGGAAACGCTTGGCCAGCTCGACGCGCGGATGACCGAGATCGGCGCGCGGCTGATGACGCTTTACGACCGCCGGGAAGCGCTGCAAAACCCGGAGGCTTACGAGGCGCGCCGGAAGGCGGAGACTGAAATCGCCGAGCGGGAGCAGCAGGCGCAGGAAGAATACCAAAGGCAGACCGAGCGGGAGCAGACACAGAGCGAGATGGACGAGATCGCCCCGGTGGTCAGGGACATTCGAAAAAAGCGCATCTGGCTGAACGAACAGCAGATTGCCGAGGTGCTGCACACGACGGGACTGCGGACAATCGCGCAGGTGAACCGCCAATACGGCACACAGTTCCGCGTCAACCGCAAGAGCGCGGACGTTGACCTTGACAGCGGCTTTTTCCGCGAACTGGCGGCGCAAATCCCTGGACGGATGGACGAGGCGAGCGCGCACCCGGAGACGGAAATTCTGAATCTGCTGGACAGGAGCGGCGAGCTGAAAGGCAAGCTGGGCGGGATGGAGGCCAGCATCGGCGCAGTCGGCGCGGAAGACTATCTGAACGCGGACGTTTCGCGCGGCAACCTTGACCCGGTGACGCAGAAACTCGCCAGCAGCCTGAAACAGAAGACGGGGCTTGAGCTGATCGTCATGCCGCTGGCAGACAAGGTTCGCGGCTTCTACGACCGAGAGAACGGGCGGCTGATTCTCTCAAGCCGAATCGGCGCGGGCGAACAGATGCGACAGGTGGTCATGCATGAGCTGACGCACTACATCGAGAGCACGAAGAACTATGCGGCCTACGAAAAGGCGGCGCTGGAAGCGGCCTATCGCGGCGATACAAAGGCGATGGACAGAGACGCGGCGGAAATCCGCAAGACCTATGAGGACGCGGGTCTCCCCTGCGACGTGAACAAGGAGCTGGCCGCCGCAGCGACGGAAAAACTGATGGCTTCCCTTGGCGCATGGGGCAGGACGGGCAGCGAGACGCTGGTATATGACCTGCTGGGCGCGAAGCAGTCCTTCCCGATTCGGGTCTACAACAAGCTGACGCAGTTTTTAGCCCGACGCAAAGCCCAAAAGGCAGGCGGCGCGGCGGCAGAAAACTACGAGGCGCTGGTCAGGGCGCGGGAAGCGCTCAGGCAGGCCATTCTTGAAGCCGGAACGTGGAAAAAGGGCATGGGCGGCGAGGACGCGACCATCGAGCTGTTCGGAAAGACCGCGCCCATAGAGCGGGAGGTCACGCGCGGACAACAGACGGAGATGGAATATGCCATCAGACGGGATGAAAAGGGAAAGCCCGTCGTTTCGGTTGAAGAGGACATTCTTGCGGGCGTTCCTCAAAAGGACTGGGCAAGAACCGTCAAGCAGGCGCTGAAAGAAAAATTCCCGAACGGCGTAACCGTCGGGAGCAATCAGATTCAGATCACCGGCAAATCTCGAAATGAAATCACCAATTCGAAAGATACGATGTGGCTTAAACGCAATCAGTCAGACGTATATGCCGACAAGATGCGCGCGGCAAATAACGCGGACGAGATTTTGCAGGCATCGACAGATCATGTCAGTCAGGAACTGACGCATGAAAGAAAAGACGACATTGTTGATTTTATTCACGGTAATGTTCAAATTGATGTTTCCGGTCAACTGTATGATGCAGATGTGGTCGTTGGGACGAAGAAAGACGGTTCAATGCTGCTCTATGATTTTGTCGGAATGACAAAAAAAGAGATGCAGCGTACCGCCGGACGTCAAAGCGCCCCACACGATATCCGTGCTGCATCTCTTTCTGACACCAGTGTAGCACAAAGCAACGCCAGTGTCAATCCCTATGATATGCCAAACGACGTGGAATATGCCGTCGCCCCGCGCCAATTCGGCAACCAGACGGCGCAGGAGCTCGATACGCTGACCGACGGCGTGAAGAAATTCCTTCGCGGAGACCAGTACGAGACTGTGACCAACCGGGAGCAGGTGCAGCGCGCGAACGATGATATCAACGCGCGCGGCATTGACGCGGTGGTGAACGACCTGCTGGCGCGGGACAAATGGACGGCAGACGACCACGCGGCGGCGGCGGTGGCCTGCATCCGGGCGCAGAACGAAGGGCTGATGACGACGGCCTATGTGATCGCGAAGACCTATGACGAGCAGGGCACAAATGCCGGTCAGGCGCTGCAGGCCAGACAGATCATCGGAAAGCTGACTGCGGAGGGCGCGCTGGTGGAAGCGGCGAAGAAAGCCGACCACGCCAACGCGAAAAAGGGACTGGCGGACGGCGATATCCCCGTCGGCAGCCAAGCGCCGGTGAAGGGATGGCGCGACAGACAGCAGAGAAGCAAGGAAGGCGCCGAAAGGGAACAGAACGTCAGCCCGGCGGGCGAGTTCGACCCGGACAACCCGTTCAACAAGGGCAGGACTTCCGTTTTGCCGCAGGAGGCTGTGACGGGCGCGAGCGGCGCGGCGGGCGACGCGGTGCAGGGCAGCTTCATTGAAAGACCGCTGCCGCCGGTGCTCGAAAAGGTCTATACGGCGGCGGAGCTGATTCAGCGGCAGATTGACAAGCTGCCTTCCGACGTGAAATATGACAACCCGTGGAACATGCCGCTTGAAAGCTGGAAGACGGAACTCATCGACCAATACGGCCTTAACGGGACAAAGCTGGTCGGCGACACATACAGCTATGCGACCGTGAAGGAACGCATGCTGGCGGCCATTCTGGCAACGGACAACAATGTGCGCGGCGACGGGCTTTTGACGCTCTGCCAGCAGCTCGAAGCGATGAAACAGGGGCTTGCGGTGGTGACGGAAGCCGACCTGAACTACATCGCGGGGCAGATGAGCACATTCCTCTATGCCGAGGGCGCAGACCTTGAGGGCATGCCGGTGACGACGGAGGGCAAAACGGCGTTGCAGCGCGTCTACAACGCGCAGGCCAACGTCGTACAGGACAGCATGATGGGAAAGGTCAATGCCCTTGGATATACCAACATGCTATCCGGCACGAAGACGGGGAGCAAGAACTTTTCCAGCAACGTTCTCATTCGTCCGCTGGAGCTGGCGAGCGAGAAGATCGGCGGCGCGATTGAAAGAAAATATATCACCAAGCGGACGGGCAACCGAACGACGGACGCGCCGAACCGCGCGGAGCGGGCGGCAGGCCGGGAAGCGTTTACCGGCGAGATCGGACAGACGATGGTGGACTATTTCGTGACGCACGCGGACACCGGCCACGGAAGCGGCTTTGACCTGAACCGCAACAACCGCACCTTCAACAACGAATGGCTGCAAGCCTACAAGAACATCGTGGATTTTGCCATGCAGGTGGGCGACCGTCCGTTCTGGGAGCAATGCTACACGGAGGAGCTGGCCGTCATCAAGCGTCTGGGAACGAAAATCCCCGATACGCAGCGCGCAGACGGACGCAAGGTCAAAGTCCTGCGCGACATGACGCTTGAGGAAATGAAGACGGAAGCGGCGGTTCGCGCGACGGAGCGCGTTTTTCAGGAGGACAACAAAATCGTCAGCGCCATCAACGGCGCGCGGCGGGAAAGCCCGATGATCGACCTTATGATTACGAGCATAATGCCCTTCCTCAAAACGCCGACAAACGTCGCAAGCCGCATGATGCAGTACAGCCCCATCGGACTGGCGCGGGCGATCATCCAATACGGCCTATGGGACGGCAAGCGCAACGGCGGCGCGAACTTCGACCAGCGAAAGTTTGTGATGAACCTCGGGCGCGGCCTGACGGGAACCGGCGTGGCCGTCGTCGGCGCGCTGCTGGCCAGCCTCGGCGCGATTCAGCCCGGACGCGAGGACGAGGAAGACAAGAGACGGGGCGTAATCCGCAAGGCGCAGGGCAGGAGTTACAGCACATATTTCAAGCTGGGCGACTGGGAAATCCCGCTTGACTTTGCGCAGCCTTCGAGCGGACCCCTGTACATCGGCGCAAAGATCGCATGGGCGCTTGAAGAGATGGGCGACGACGTGAACGTTCCGGCGCTGATCGGAACAATACTCTACGGTTCGGCGCTGGAAACGGGCAACCAGTTGTTTGACAACTCGTTCCTTTCCGGGTTCAGCGCGCTGTTCAGCGGCTACAACGACGCGGCAGGCATCGCGAGCAACATTGCAGAGAACATCGCGGAGAATCAGGCGAGCCGCCTGACCCCTTCGGCGATTCGTGCGCTGGCCAAGGTGACAGACCCCTATGTGCGGGACGTGTACAGCCAAAATGCGGTGAAGCAATTCCTAAACCGTCAAATCGTTCAGAACTGGCCGCTTCTGCGGCAGACGCTTCCGGTCAAGACGGACATCACGGGCGACGCGACGCTGCAAAACGGCTATTACAACTGGGGAAAGGAGAACCAAAACGCGGCGCTGCATTTCCTCAACGCTTTTGCAACCCCGTGGACGACGCTGGGCGAAAAGAACGACGCGGCGCTTGACACGCTGATCGACCTGAGCTATCGGACAGGGGAAACAAGCTTCCTGCCGGGCGAGATGGTCAGCGCGAGCAAGTACGAGGTGAGCATCACCAAGACGCTGGCCAAGGAACTCAAGGTGGGCAAGGTCGGGTTTAACCAGTACGAGGGTTTCAAAATCCGCCTGACGGACGAGGAAAAGCGCTGGGCGAACAGCACCTACGCGGACACGCTCTTTAACGGAAGCGGCAGGGACGTGATCGGCCTGCGCGCGATGATGAGCGGAAACAGATGGGAACGAATGAGCGATGAAGAAAGGATAGAAGCGGTTCGGGACATGCAGAAAACGGCGAAAAAGCAGGTGCTGACCGAGCTGGTCAGGCGAAAGAAGGAGGCGGGCGAAATCAGATGATCGAGGCCAATTTTGAATCCAAGACGCACAAGAACGCGGCCATTGCCGGGGTTTACCAATACGACACGGGGCAGCGGCTCAGGATGCGCGGGCTGCCGACCCCGGACGAGCTGGCCGAAATGGACGACTTCCTCGCGGGGGACGTGGTGACGGTGCAGGCGCAATACGGCTACGCGGGGGACAGCCAGACGGAAACGCGCATCGCGTCCTTTGACGCGGAAACGGGCTGCTGGATGGCGGATATCCCGGACGTGTATCTGAAAAGAAGCGGCGCGGTGAAGGTATTCGTCTATGTGAGCTACGGCGCGACGGCGGACGAGACGCGCGCGAAAACCTGTTACGAGGGGAGTTTCACGCCCATCAGCCGCCCCGCGCCGAGCACACAGGTCACGCCCAGCCAAGGAAACGCATGGGACGCTCTGGTGACGGAAATCAACCTGACGCTCTCGAAGATGAACACGGCGATTTCCGAGGCGAACGCGGCGGCGGAGGGCGCGAAGACGCAGGCGGAAGCGGCGCAGAAGGCCGGAACGGACGCGACCACGGCGGCGCTGTCGGCGAACACGCAGGCACAGCGGCTTGCGAACATGAACATTCAGGCACAGACGCGGGAATACGGCAGCGGAAGCACGGCGCAGATGGCCGACATCGACGGGAAGCTCGTGCTGACGCTGGGCGTTGAGCGCGGACAGCCGGGCGCGAAGGGTGACAAGGGCGACCCGGGCGACAAAGGCGACCCGGGACCCGTCGGCGCTCGGTTCCAGCTTTCGAACGGGATTCTGTACATTACAACGACGTGAGGTGAACCATGGCGATTACGACGAGCAAGGGAAGCTATCAGGACTACGCCTACACGGGCGGGATGCAGAGCGTCACCATTCCGCATGACGGCATTTACAAATTCGAGGTTTGGGGCGCGGGCGGGTCTAACTCGGCGCTGCATGGCAGCGGCAACTATGGAAACAACTACAACACCAATGGAAAAGGCGGGTACAGCGTGGGCTACAAGCTCTGCAAGAAGGGCGAGGTCTACTACATCTGCGTGGGCGGATGCAACAATCCCTATAACGGCGGCGGAAGAGGAAACGCCGGTTGGGGCGGTGGCGCGACGCACATCGCCACGAAGACGGGCGAGCTGAAAAACCTGTCCGGCAACAAGGCGGCGGTGCTGCTTGTCGCGGGCGGCGGAGGCGGCACAGGGCAGGCCAACGGCGAGGGCGGCAAGGGCGGCGGCTGGTACGGCGGCGGCTATGGCGGAACACAGACTGGACCCGGTTCAGGCGGAAGCGATAAAGGGTCTTTCGGACAAGGCGGACAAGGCGACTGGTATTGGGCGGATGGCGGCCTAGAAACTGGCGCTGGCGGCGGCGGAGGCGGCGGCTGGTACGGCGGCAACGGCGGCAACAGGTATATGGGCGGCGGCGCAGGCGGAGGCGGCGGAAGCGGCTACATCGGCGGGCTGCCCAGCTTCACCAGCGCGGGCGGTACGGTATACAGCCCATCCACAACGGCGGGCGGCGGAAACGCCGTCAACGCGGACGGTTCGGCGCGGGTGACATTCCTGCGCAAGAACGACGTGCCGGTGATCTTCAACGGTGAGCAAGTGGAGGACGTGGTGCTCAACGGCGTGAAGCTGACGGGGATGATGGTTGATGGAATCAGGCTATACATGAAGAAAAGGAGGGAAAAGCGATGTTTCGCGTAAGCGGAAACCAGATTTCGATTACGGCGGGCGACACGGCGCTGATGGCGATTTGCCCGGACGAAACCGGGTATGTGCCGACGGCAAACGACCGGGCGATTTTCACCGTCAGGGAGAGACCGAAACGGCGCGCGCTGATTGAAAAGACGATTGCGCCGGAAGCGGACGGGCGGTTTGTCGTCTGCTTTGAAAGTGAGGACACGGCAAGGCTGAAACCGCGCGAATATGTCTGGGATGTGCGGCTGGCGATTCAGGCCAACGTGGACGAAAACGGCGAGGTGACGGACGCAGAGCAGATCATCACGCCCTGTCCGCCGGGAATCCTATTCGTCATGGCGGCGATTGGCGAGCTATCGGGCGCGGCAAACAACGGGTTCGGTCAGCCGGTCAACCAGACGCTGAGGATTCGGTTTGAGAAGCTGATGCAGGGTCCACGCGGCGAGCCGGGGCGCGACGGCGCGAAGGGCGAAAAGGGCGACCCCGGCGCGAAGGGCGACAAGGGCGAACCGGGCGCACCGGGCGCGCGAGGCGAGAAAGGCGAAAAGGGCGACCCCGGCAGGGATGGAAGCCCTGGCGCAACGGGCGCAACGCCAAGGTTTACCGTCACGGCTGTGACGGGCGAGGCCGGGACGGCGGCGAGCGTTACGCAGAGTGGCACGGCGGAAAACCCGATGGTGGAATTTACGATTCCGCAGGGGATGAAGGGCGACACGGGCGAGAAAGGCGAGAAGGGCGACCCGGGAAAAGACGCGCCGCAGGAAGCTGTGCTGTATACGGCGCAGACGCTTGATGATGCGCAAAAGGCGCAGGCGAGGGAGAACATCGGGGCGGCGGATGCGGCGATGGTCAGTCAGCTAAAGAGCGATAAAGTCAATCAATCCGACGCACTGACGTTAGAAGAGATTATGGCAAGCACGGACTTGTCTAAAAAAGTCGCCAGCGCCGAAGCGGTTAAATCCATAAAAAATGCTATCGGCTCGA
>ERZ857480.55931-NODE-86536-length-14090-cov-6.9824_pt1 | contig 14090 bp, 5 predicted proteins | sample MGYA00519767_ERZ857480 | MGnify/ENA primary metagenome ERZ857480 (study PRJEB31778, sample SAMEA3449210) | human gut metagenome | biome: human gut; feature: human-associated habitat; material: faeces | place: United Kingdom | collected 2010/2012 ...
TCGGTTTTTACTTCTCTGATCGTTGGCATATTCTCAGCTCCTTTCGGGGTAAATCCCTTTGGAACTATTTTATCGCTTTTTTAGTGCCCAATCAACGTTAGGGTGTGGTTGGCGGTTACAGCTAAACCAGCGCAGATGAGTGTGGCAGATTTTCAAGATTTATTTGAAGGTAAAGAGCACGCGCTTGAAACAGATCAGCAAATCAGACTACTTGACAAAAAAATAGCATTATCCGTAGAAGGACAAAAAGACTTACAAACAATCAGTTGGCTTAATCATGAAGCCATTCAGAGAGTATATTCCCTCACTTATAATGGGTTCAAGCAGACTTTGAATGGGATAGAAAACATTACAAAGCAATTGTATGGATTTGAAGAATATGTTAAAAACAGAGATACCAAGATGCTTCTTGAAAAATCACAAGTTTTCATGAACTATCTCAAAACTGATGCTGGAGATCTGCGACTTGAAAATGTCCCCGTAATAAATGGAAGAATCTCAGAACATCTTGATCAGATTTCAGCTTTTATCAATTCACTTTTAAGCGAAATCAGTGATGATAGATTTGATTCTTTTCTTCATGTGCAGATACTTATTAATCTTATAGCTCCACTTTCCTATGTTGTCAGAAGTTTTTCTGCCTTGTATTATTACGAAAGCGGAAGCAAGTATATGCCTGGAAACTATGAGGAATGGATAAGGACAATTTCATTAGTTGCCAATAGCGAGATATTCAAAGACAAGATAGAATACTATATCAAACTAAAGACACCACTATGTTTTCGAGATAAAATGATATTATGCAAAGACAAAAAATCAGAGTTCCTTACGATATGTAGAAATTTGCAGTTTGAACGAAAATATATACAAAGTCATAATAAAGACAACTATCTGTCTTTAGGTAGTCAAATTATCAATAAAATAGAGAATGGTGATTATCACATTCAAGGGCGTAATGCCGCTATATTTCTGGAATGATTTTAGACTATATTTAAGATAATAGGAGGTAATGAATTGATCAGCGACACCATATTAAAACGTATCTCTGAAATGTTTATTGGCGACATTTCAGGTTTCTATTCATATAAAACGGGTTCTCAGCTTGTAGCTTTCTTTAATCAGTATTACGGATTAAAGGAGGTATACGCAAGCGGTTTCCCATCAAGATGGTTATATGTTCAAGATAAACTTAAACAAATGCAGGCCTATAATGATTTAGAATCTTTTTTTAGCATAATACTTGATCGAAATTATCTGATGAAGGATTTAGGTATAACCGAGGTTGAGGCTGCGGAAAAGATCGAGCAAACAATTGAGGAGTTTAATAAACTTCTATTACAAGATAAATATTTAATTACTCATAAAGGGAACGAAGTACATCTTATACTGGAAAACCAAGATATGATTTTTATAGGTGCTGGTGGATTTGCAAAAGTGTTTAAACAAAAATCAACAGGTTTAATTGTAAAGAAATTAAAAGATGAATTCTTGTCAGATAAAGGCATAAGGAGTCGTTTTAAGAGAGAGTATAACATCACCAATTCGTTAAAGGACTTAAACGGAGTGATTACCGTGTTTTCTTTTGACGAGAACACTTGTCAATATACAATGGAAGAAGCAGAAACCACTCTTGAGAAATATGTTATTGAACATGATCTCAATGATCATATTAAAGAAAAGATTATTCGTCAGATACTCACTATAATGCGCGATGTTCACGAAAGAGGCATTATCCATAGGGACATAAGTCCCAATAATATTTTTATTATTTCGGGACAACTAAAAATAGCTGACTTTGGTTTAGGTAAAGACCTTAATGTTTTCACATCACATCAAACAATTTATACTAATGCGGTTGGACAATACTATTATTGTGCTCCCGAACAGTTTATGATGCTTAAAGATGCTGATAAAAGAAGTGATGTCTATTCGTTAGGACGAATTATAAACTTTGTAATGACAAAAGCACCAAATGATTCACATCACATATTTAGAAGCATTGCTGAAAAATCAACTTGTGCTGATTCTGTTTATAGGTACTCAGATGCATCGCAATTATTGTTGCACTTTGAACGAGCCGTACAATATCACAGAGATTCTCAGAATGAAGAACGTGTTATATCAAAGATTAAGATAAAAGTATATGATGAAGATGTAGAAAGCTATATTTATAATATGTCTCCTGAACAACTATCTAAGACATTATTAAAAGGTGTTCCTGGATTCAAAGAAGTCCTGCTAAAGTTTATGAATGTAAATGAAGAACAGGCACAACATATTGTACAGAGTATTGAATGCTCTTTTAGAGATGTATGTAAAGGTTCGTTTGAAGCAAATGATGTGTTCTCATCTTTTTCAGAAAGTGTACTTAGAGGTAATTATTCCTATGTAGTAAAAGAAATTGCTGCAATAATGCTACGATACATAGCATGGGAAGTTAATAGATTTGATGCACAGCATCGTGTTGAAGCGTTGATAGATTATGGTATAGAACCTATGTTAGAAGACATCATAAAGCAATAAATCTTTGGAGGTGTATAAATGCTCCCAACCATATTAGCAAAACAATTGCAGGACGGAATCTGCGACTATATCCGCACGACGTTCCCGATGACCAACGAGCCGTTTCAGGGTTCGCTGAATAAATTGCTTGCGACCAAAGACAGCGTATATCACGCACCGTACACCGCAGTGCGTCTGCCTTTCCGTGTCGCAGAGCTTAACGAGAGCTACTTCGAGTCTATCCACCCGAAGTTTGCTCCCTATGTTCATCAGCAGAAAGCATTTGACCGTCTTAACGGAAATGACGGTCAGTCTACCGTTGTCGCAACTGGTACAGGCTCCGGTAAGACCGAGTGTTTCCTTTATCCGATACTTGAATACTGCTATAAGCATCGTGGAGAGCGAGGTATCAAGGCACTTATCATCTACCCGATGAATGCTCTTGCATCCGATCAGGCTAAACGTATTGCCGAGATCATCTATAACAGTCCTGAGCTGAGGGGCAATGTCAATGTCGGTATGTACGTCGGCGGCAGAGAGGAAACTCCGAGCCGTATGATGAGTGAACACGGCGTCATTACTGACCATGATACGATGCTCAATCGTGCGCCTGACATTCTTATGACCAACTATAAAATGCTCGACTATCTGCTTGTCCGCCCGAAGGACGCTGTTCTCTGGCAGGATAATGCACCTGAAACACTGAAATACATAGCAGTTGACGAGCTTCATACATTTGACGGTGCTCAGGGTACCGATCTTGCCTGCCTTCTTCGCAGATTGAAAGCAAGACTGTTTACCCCTGCGGGCTATCTTTGTTGTGTCGGAACATCTGCAACTATCGGCAGCGAGGAAAACAATCCTAAAATACTGAACTATGCTTCTGAGATTTTCGGAGAGCCTTTTGACAGCGATGCCATCATCACCGAGGACAGACTTTCTCCATCGGAGTTCTTTGACGGCTGCGATGTAACTGATTTCAGTTTCCCGACCAATGAACAGGTTGAACAGCTCGCAGCTGCCGTCATTGATGACGATATTACGCACTTCCTTCAGCTTTCCGCTGAATGCTGGATAAATGAGCCTGTATCCGATATTATGTCGGATACAACAAGGTTGCAGCTTGGAAAAATTCTTATGCACCATAGCTTTTTCCAGTCGGCAGTCAAGCTCATGGGCGGTAAGTATTATCAGACCTCAGCTATTGCCGAGGCTCTTGTAACAAACTATCCTGAGATAGAAAGCATTGCAGATAAAGATACGGCGATCAATGCTCTATTTGCGCTTGTTTCTCACGCTCGTATAGGTTCTGAGGGTAAACTGCGCCCATTCCTCAATGTACAGGTGCAGTTCTGGCTCAGGGAGCTTCGCCGTCTGCTTGCCAAGGTATCTCCTGATGATGTTACATATTCCATATCGCACGACCTCAATGAAAGACAGTCAAAGGAGTATCTTCCTGTTGTAAACTGCCGTGACTGCGGTGCGACAGGCTGGACTTCTACCAAAACAGAGCGTGGGTATGCTAAGATTGGCAGCCTTGACACGTTCTATAATATGTATTTCCGCTGTGATGACACTATTACTATGCTTTTCCCCGGAATGAGTGAATCAAACGGCTTCTTATGCCCCAAGTGTCATTATGTAAAGTTCAATACAAATGATGCTGAAAACTGCGAGTGTCCCGACGGTTGTGGGGAAATGATACCTGTATATATCCCGAACCTCGGTGCAAAATCGGCTAAAACAGGCTCTCAGGACAAGAAACAGTACGTTTGCCCGTTCTGCCACAGTAAGCGTGGTCTTTCCCTTATGGGTTTAAGAAGTGCATCAGAGATCAGCGTAAGCCTGTCTCAGATGTTCTCCTCACAGTTTAATGATGATAAGAAAGCCCTTGCTTTCTCAGATAATGTTCAGGACGCAGCTCACCGTGCAGGATTCTTTAACCACAGAACATGGAGATTTGGTCTGCGTACTGCTATTCAGGAGTATTCCGAAACAAATGATTCTCTTGTTTCTCTGGAAGATTTTCAGAGAGGCTTTAGTTCCTATTGGCATCAAAAGTTCAGTGACGAAGAATTCATAAGCCAGTTTATCGCTCCGAATATGACCTGGATGAAAGCATATGAGGAGATGATCGTAAATCGTAAGCTTGGAACGGACAAGTATGCAAAGAAACTTCTTGGCGATGTTGACAGCAGACTTGCTTACGAAATATTGCTTGAGTATGGCTTATCAGCTAACATTGGACGTACATTGCCGAAGTCCTCTTGCTCTGTTGCTACCTTTGATCCCGATGTTATTGAACGTGTCAGCAATACTGTTTATCAGAGAGCAAGAAATGAGTTGGGATGGCTCGTAAAAACTAACGAGACAGATGTGCGATACATGGTTATTGGCTATCTTGATCTTTTCAGACAGTCAGGTGCTTTTGATGATAAAGTTTTCTATGAATTTATCGAAAAGGATAGTTCTTATCATATATCTGCTGATCGTGTTAGATGGCTGCCCGGCTTGCAGTCAGGCAGAAACACTCCGAGATTTGTGATTGAGCCTAAAAGCGGTAAGAAGCACTACTATAATCTTGATCTCAAAACAGACCGGAAGTTTGAGGACTGGCTGTATAAATGCTCGGAAGATGTTCTTAACGAGTTCACCGACCTTTGTGTCATCATATTTGAGGAGTTAGTCAATTCAGGAATAATATGTAAGATGATAGACGATTTTCCTGTATATATCCCTTATGGCATCAATAAAAAGCATATTTACATCAGCAACAATGTTGTTCAGATGAGATGTGATGACTGCGGTACAGTTCTTCCTGTTTCTGAGGAAAATGCTGCGCTTTGGGAAAATGCACCCTGCAAGAGAAAGAATTGCCGAGGTCATCTGAGAAAAGCTGATACGGAATTGGGGTATTATGGCAAACTGTTCCGTAATGGTGATCTCTATCGTATTAACGCTATGGAACACACAGGCTTGTTGAAGCGTGAAGACAGAGAAATTCTTGAAACGCACTTCAAACTTGGCAGAGATGAGCAGAAAAGATGGGATCCGAACGTATTATCATGTACCCCTACTCTTGAAATGGGTATTGATATAGGCGATCTTTCATCTGTTATCCTTTGCAGTATGCCTCCGGCACAGTCTCAGTTCTTGCAGAGAGCCGGACGAGGCGGCCGTAAAGATGGTAATGCTCTTACTATGGCAGTTGCCAATGCTCGACCTCATGATCTGTATTTCTATGCCGATCCGCTTGAAATGATTCAGGGTGATGTACAATCACCGAAGATCTTCCTTCACGCATCTGCCGTTCTTGAAAGGCAGTTTACTGCATTTTGCATGGATTCTTGGGTAAAACACGGTGTAAATCCAAGTGATGTTCCCGATAAACTGAATTCTATTCTTTCAAAGCTGGACTCCAAGCCTGCCGATATGTTCCCGTTCAACTTTATTCATTATGTTCAGGACACCCTTACAAGACAGATAAACTCCTTTACAGGCTTGTTCACTGAACTTGATGCAGATGCTAAGGAAGAACTTCTGGTGTTCGCTAAGGGTGATGGAACGGAACAAAGCCCGATGTATTGCAAAATAATTGAGAGTTTTAACACTATTAAAGAAGAATGCAACAGTCTGAAAGCAAACATAAAGTCGCTTGATGCAATGATGAAGGAATTACAGGCAAAACCGCAGGATTCATCGTTTGACGATCAGATCAAGGAACTTAATTCCGAAAAGGCGGCTCTGAATAGTGTTATTAACGAAATAAACAATAAGAATGTGTTCAACTTCTTGTCTGATGAGGGGTTACTGCCTAACTATGCTTTCCCCGAAAGTGGGATCATACTTAGAGCTTTGCTTTACAGAAAAGAAGAACAGGAAGGCGATTCCATGACCAAGTACGAAAAGCGGTCTTATGAATACAACCGTCCTGCAGCATCAGCTATAAGCGAATTTGCGCCAAATAATATCTTCTATGCTGACGGCAGAAAACTTACAGTAAATCGTATTGATTTAAATACTACAAAAGTACAGCCATGGAGATTATGTCCTAATTGTTCTCATGCACAGCTTGAAGTCCCCGGAAAATATTCTGCTTCCTGTCCTCAGTGTGGTAGTCCCGCATGGGCTGATTCCGGTCAGCTCCGTAATATGCTTAAAGTTCAGATGGTTTATTCCAATACGGAAGACACTCATAGCAGAATATCCGATGACAGCGACAGCAGAACTAATACTTTCTATGTCCGGCAGCTTCTTGTAGATGTTGATGAAGATCATGATATACTAAGTGCTTATCGGATGAACAATGATGATTTTCCATTCGGCTATGAGTTTGTCAAAAAGGCTTCGTTAAGGGAGATTAATTTTGGTGAGAACGATATGACAGGAGAAAAAATATCTGTTGCAGGCGTTGACGAAGTAAGAAAAGGCTTTACAGTTTGTAAGTATTGTGGTTCTATATTAACTTCTGGAAATCATCCTAAGAACTACTCTAAGTTTTGTAAAACAAATAAATTTCCACAGTTGCTCTCAAAAGACTTTTATACCTGTCTATTCCTATATAGAGAGTTAGAAACAGAGATACTTCGTATGCTTATTCCTGCAACTACCGAAGATACATCAATGGTAAGGACGGAATCCTTTATCGCTGCCTTTATGCTCGGTATGAAGGAATACTTCGGTAATGTAGACCACTTGCGTGTGGCGATAAGCGAAGTACCTATTCCTGATGCTGATTTCCGCAAGCAGTATCTTGTAATCTATGACTCTGTACCCGGCGGTACAGGTTACTTAAAGCAGCTCATGAACAACGAGGACTCGCTTACAACGATATTTGAAAAGGCTCTGACCAAACTTGAAAACTGCACCTGCGGTAACGATCCGCAAAAAGATGGCTGCTATCATTGCTTGTTTGCATACAGACAGAGCAACCAGATGGGTTCGATTTCAAGAAAAACTGCTATGTCTATGCTTAAAAGTATACTGTCTGGCAAGAATAATGTAAAAAAAATACCTAAGCTGGGTAATATTTCCGTTAATGCACTGTTCGACAGTGAGCTTGAAAGAAGGTTTATTGAAGCATTCAGCCAGCGCAGCAGTGATACAAGGAAGATAGAAGTAAACAAGGACGTTGTAAATGACAAGCCCGGTTATATCCTGAAAATAGGCTCTGTTACATGGGAAATCGAGCCACAGGTCTATCTCAGCGGAGCAGACGGCATCTGCGTAGATTCTAAGCCTGATTTCATCATCAGACCAATAAGCAAGGAAATCAATCGTCGTCCGGTAGCCGTCTTCACAGATGGTTTCACGTTCCATAAGGGCATTGTTGCTGATGACACATTAAAACGAGCTGCAATACTGCGTTCAGGAGATTATGTAGTATGGTCGCTCAGCTATAAAGATGTTCAAAGCATATTCCAGACCTTAGACGAATATGCAACCGACACCCTGAATCCGCTGAAAATGCCTTCGGGTGCAAGAGCGTACAAGCCTACGGTTAATAATGTGGCAGGTGCTGATTGTATTTCACCTGATAAAACTTCGGCATTTGATTTGCTGCTTGATTACCTTTCATTGGAACAGGCAGAAACCGTATTCAAGGCTCACGCTAATGCTTATGCCGTTTCTCTGATGAATACTGCAACATTAACCGATAATGTAGCCTTTAACGAATGGATAACGGCATTTGATGAAGTTAATTCACAGAGTCGATTTACAAGCAACCAATTCGCATTCAGAGATACAATGTTCGGTAAGTGGCAGCCAAGAAACAATAATCCAATGCTGAGTCTGTATTCAGGTATTGCAATATCAAAAGCAAAGGCGGATAGAAGCACCCCATATACAGTTTTCGCTGTTTTTGATGATAAGACAGATCCTGCCAACGAAAAGTTTGAAATGGAATGGAACGGTTTCTGGCATTTCGTCAATGTTCTTCAGTTTAACCCTGAGTTTTCGTTTGTAACAGCAATAGGTCTTGAAAAAATGATCTATATGAAACTCGATGAACCTATCACTGTTACTACTACTGGAACAGAACAGCCTGCTACAAACAGCGAGTGGGACAATGTTCTTGAAGAACTGTTTGACGATGCAGCTAAGGACATGGCAGAGAAACTAAAAGTGGCAAATGCTCCTGTACCTGATGAGATCGGTTATGAATTGACTGAAAATGATGAGGTTATAGCTGAAATTGAGATGGCATGGACTGAAAGCAAAATCGCATATCTGACCGAAGATCAGACGGAGTATGAAGAAATACTAACTAAAAAGGGTTGGACAATAATAAATAACGATACTGCGGTATCTAAAGATATGTTTGGAGGTGTAAACTGATGGATAATACCGCTACTGTTGCAATATCCTCGGACTTCCTGACAGCATTTTCAAAACTGCCGAGACAGATACAGGGAAAAGTTACGGAGTTTATCAATAAGTTCCGCATCAATCCAAAATCCTCCGGAATAAACCTTGAAAAGCTGCCTGCGATAGATAAGAATATCCGTTCAGTAAGGATAGATAACACCTATAGAGGGATAGTCGTATATCAGGAAGAAAGCTCTGTTTACTTGCTTCTTTGGGTTGATCACCATGACGAAGCATACGAATGGGCAAAAAGGAAGACTTGTCGGGTAAACAGCAAGACAGGAGCACTTCAGGTGTTCGATGTTCAGTATGTTGAAGTTGCTGAGGAAACTAAGCCGACAACTGTCAGCACTCTGTTCGGAGCACTTACTTCTGATATCATGACAGAACTCGGAGCACCACAAGACCTTATTCCTTTTCTGAAGAGTATTCCCGACAAGAAGACTTTTAATGATAATAAGGACAAGCTCCCGTCAGATGTTTATGAAAACTTCTCCTGGATTGCAGAAGGATTTGATCCGCAGGAAATAATCGACATGATCAAGGCAGATACTTCTGATTCAGAACAAGACGAACCTGAAAAGACAGATATTCCTGCTATTACAGATGATTTCTCTGTTGCCTTGAAGAACTCTGAGAGTAAAAAATCGTTTGTAGTGATTGAAGGAGAAGAAGAACTTCGCAGGATAATGGCAGAACCTCTTGAAAAATGGCGTGTATTCCTGCATCCGACACAGAGAAAAATCGTAAAGAAGAATTATAAGGGTTCTGCAAGAGTCCTCGGCGGCGCAGGAACAGGAAAAACTGTTGTTGCAATGCACAGAGCAAAGTATCTTGCATCTAAACTTGGTGATGACGAACGCATTCTCTTTACAACGTTCACTGCTAATCTTGCTGAGGATATTAAGAGCAATCTTAGAAAGATTTGTTCACTTGATGTACTTCAAAAGATCGAGGTTATCAATTTAGATGCTTGGGTAATGCGATTTTTGAGTGAGGTCGGTTTCTCTGCAAGAATAGAGTATGGTGAGGAGATAGACAAGCTGTGGCAAAGAGCCGTTGTTGATAGCCTTACAGAACTGGATTTTTCGTGGTCATTTTATAAGGACGAATGGAATCGAGTTGTTATTCCGCAGGAAGCACTCTCTCTTGAGAAGTACGTTAAAGCCAAAAGAACAGGGCGTGGAGTAAGACTTGACCGTAAGAAGCGAATTGAAGTTTGGAAGGTCTTTGATGCTTATCTCAGCCTTATGAAAGAAGAACAGATTCGTGATATTAACATGGCGATGTATGAGTGTTCCAAGCTGTTTGCAAACAGCGGCACAAAGAATAAGTATGCTCATATTATCGTTGATGAAGGACAGGATTTCAGTGACAACGCTTACCGACTGCTCAGAACAATTGCCGGAGAAGAAAAGCCTAATGATATATTCATTGTTGGTGACTCACATCAAAGGATTTACAGTAACCATCCTACACTTTCAAACTGCGGTATCAATGTCAGAGGCAGAAGCAGTATACTGAAAATCAACTATCGCACTACCGAGGAGACTAGAAAGTATGCGTTTGCTCTCCTGAACGGAATCTCATTTGATGATCTGGACGATGATGTTGATCTTGGCGATAAGTGTCGTTCTCTTGTACATGGAGAAGCTCCGGTTATCAAGTGTTTTTCAGACGCTAATGAAGAACTGAAATATCTGAATGATTGTATATCTGATTTACAGGACAGATGTGTTCCAATGAAGAATATCTGTATCGTTGCACGAACCAATCAGCTTGTCAAAGATTATTCAGCTCTCTTGACTAAAAGCGGGTACAGCGTATATCAAATCAAGCGTTCCAAAGCTGATGACCTTTCACATGACGGTATCAGAATAGCTACTATGCACCGAGTAAAGGGACTTGAATTTCAGTATGTCTTTATTGTTTCAGTTAACAATCGTATCGTTCCCTTAGAAGCTGTTATAGACCATAGCAATCCCGTTACTGAAAGAGAAAGCTACACCGCTGAAAAATGCCTTTTATATGTAGCACTTACAAGAGCGCAGAGACAGGTATATATTACTTGCTATGGTAAAAAGTCTGATTATATCTGATAATAACAATCAGATATAATGTAATAAAAACTCGAAACTTGTCCATATTGGAAAAGAGGTGAATTAGTAATGCCAAAATCAAATGGGAATAAAAAGAGTCTATCACTACATCTTTTCTTTAAAACATTTTTTGATAGTGTTAAGACGCAGCAGGATTCTCTGCTTGAATTACAAAATACATTAATAGAGTTCAAAATCGCAAAGATGACTGATACTGAAGGCCTGATTTTTGAAAGCAATGACGGAAAGTTTAATCTGAAATGCATTGTATCAGATAAGCGCAGTTATAGCTTTATCAATAGTCTAGATGATAAATCATCTAACAAACGTACTGATAGTGACCACATTAGAGAGTATCTCTATACTTTCTTTTGTGCTGATAATTTTAATATAATTGATTCTTTTGCAGAATACTTCAAGAAATTCTGCTCCTTCTCCTCTGGTACATACGCATTTTATGAAAGCTTCTGTAAGGATTCTTTTGATAATAGTGATAAACAAAGAGAACTCACTAACTTCATGGAAAGTCTTGAAAGTGATTCATTAAGAACGGCATGGATGTTTGCTTTTCTTTGTTTCCCAAAAACTCCTTCTGAAAAGAATACTGATTACAGGCTCTTACTTCTGAACAAGATACTTCAATCAGGCCATACAGAAAGCAAGTTCCAACCGCTTGATATAACAGGCAATGACAAACAAATTGAAAAAGTCAATATCGCTGATATCGGAAGAAGTGCAGAACTCGAAGAGATCAAGAAAGAGATGCTTGCCAATAATACGGTTCTTGTATATGGTATCGGCGGTATAGGAAAGTCATATATATGCCGTAAGCTGTTCTGGAATTATTACGACTGCTTTTCTGACGGTATAGAATACCTTGCTTGGATACAGTATAATGGCGACCTTACTCAGTCTGTAACGAGTTCATTTTACGATCCTGAAACAAACCTCGATAACATACGGAAAAAATATGAAAACCATCCTGTTATCGGAGATATGTTCGTTAAGCTCGCTCTTGCAGATAAACCTGATGATAAGATGCAAGTCATAAAAGAGTATTTCAGCAAGCTAGAGGCTCGTTTGCTGGTATTTATCGACAACGCCGATACAATGACAAAAGAGGAGAAGAAGTGGCTCAACTCCTGCAAATGCCGGATGATAATCACATCAAGGCAAAAGATAGATGGCTTCTATGGCGTGAACATCAACAGTCCGTCGCCTGCATACTGTAAAGAAATGTATATTCGAGAGAGCCGTGGCAATAATTTTGACGGCTATTCGCTTGATGAAGACAGATATATCGAAAAAATAACAGAACTGGCAAATTATCATACTCAGACAGTGATGCTGATAGCCAAAGCACAGTATTGTCTTGGCTTATCATCTGAAGAGATGCTTGATGAACTAAATAATACGGGTTTCGTACTGAAAGGCAACGATGAGATCATAGATACAGAAGAATATGAACTGACAATGGCAGAACATCTGACAAAGATCTTTAATTTGCTCAATGTTACAGATGAAACTCAGCTAAAAACCATACGCCTATTCTCGCTGCTTGCTCCGAATACACCAGTTAAGAAGCGTGATATCAAGAAATGGTTTGAATTGAAGAGTCTTTCGAGCATAAATGAGCTTGTGAAATACGGTTGGCTCAACAGTTCTGGAAGTGAATATGTATCTATCCATCCAGTCATAGCCGATGTGGTAAAGTACAATAACAAGCCTGATTTTGAGTTTGCTCTGCCATTGATAAATGCATTGAAGGATGAGATGGAAGTTGCCGATGATTATATAAAGAAAAAAGCTGTTATTATTCATGCTGAGGCGGTCAATAAAACTATCGGAGACTATAACTCCGAGAAATATGCTTTTTTCCTTTTAAACATCGCAGATGTTTATGAAAACCTAGGTTCATATAATGATTCAATAAGTTATTATTTGAGAGCAATTTCAATAATAAAATGCTTATTTGGAAATGATCATCCTAAGACAGCGCTATTCTACACTCCTATAAGTCTTTACTATTCCAAAATATGCGATTATAATAGTGCTATTGAGTTTCAAAAAAAAGCACTATTGATCCAAGAGAAGAACCTGGGAAAAGAACATCCTGACACTTTATTATCATATACTATCATTGCACTTATCTATTACGAAAAAGGAGATTATGATAACGCATTAAAACTTAATAATAATATACTATCAATCCAAGAAAAAGTATTAGGAATAGATTCTATAGATATAGCAAAGACATATAATAATATCGGGCTCTGTTATTATAAAAAAGATGATTATAGTAAAGCACTGGAGTATCATAAAAAAGCAATTTCAATATATGAAAAAAACATGGTGTTTACTCATGTTGATATTGCCACATCATATATGGGCATGGGAAATATAAGTTATAAATGTGATGATTATAATAATGCACTTGAATACTACTACAAGGCACTAAAAATATATGAATCCATATTTGGATCTGATAGGATAAATATGACTTCTGTATATGAGCCTATTGGAATGTTACATTATATAAAGGGTGAGATAGATCTATCACTTAACTTTTATAAAAAAGCTCATATAATTAAAGAAAAAGTATTAGGGCCTGATCATCCTGATACTATTGAGATACAAAAACGCATAGACAAAATTCAAAATCTCCTTCTAGATATATAAAATAGCAATCGACTAAGAGTGTCACAGACACGGTGACTCATCTTAGTCGATTGCTTATGATAAATTGATTTATCTTGTTCAAATAAAGATATCTTTACCTAATATTTCAATAGAGTATATATCATCAAAACCAATAAATGTATGAATTACTTTTAAGCGGCGATAAGGATAATTGACTTCTGTAACAACTCCTACAATTGTAGTATATGAATCAATATCATAGTAACGCACCTTAACTGTAATACCTGTTCGTAGATTGTTAAGTGTACTAGAAATGAGTGAGTGAGCCTCTGAAAAAAAGTCTGTAAAAAGTCAGCAAACTATGATAAAATAGAAATAATAACACAGGAGGCTGATTTTTTATGGCAAGAAGGAAAAGAGAACCGATGAGTGAGGGAAAGAAAAATATCATAGGAATGCTGCTTGAGGAATACGACATCA
>ERZ857480.86088-NODE-133447-length-14072-cov-8.9771_pt1 | contig 14072 bp, 3 predicted proteins | sample MGYA00519767_ERZ857480 | MGnify/ENA primary metagenome ERZ857480 (study PRJEB31778, sample SAMEA3449210) | human gut metagenome | biome: human gut; feature: human-associated habitat; material: faeces | place: United Kingdom | collected 2010/2012 ...
TCTGGCGTTTTTTCCACTTGCGCTTCAAATAGGTCTACTAATGTCTTTCCTTCTGGATACTCTGCTTTAGTATTGTTAAATTCATTTATCAATTTCGATTCTTCTGTTGCTGATAAATAATCAATTTCATTAATTTTTACAGACGGATTTTTTGTAAAATTATTATAAATATTCAACAAGTGCCTTGCCATTCTTTCAATTGTTTCTTTTTTAAACAATTTTGTGCAATATTCAAAATAACACTCCAATGTGTCTTCCCTTGTTAAAATCTCTAATGTTAAATCATGCTTTGCTCTATTTTTCTTAAAAGGATAAGATCTTAGCGTTAAATCATCTAATTTGATTTCTGCTTTTGGCGTACCTACATCACAAAGAGCAACGTCTTTAGTAAATCCTTCTAATTTAAACAAAACATCAAACAATATGCTTCTGTCAGCGTTCTGTTTCAAATTTAATTTTTTTAGTACATAGTCATAGTCATACTGCTCATTTTCAATTCCCTTGGCAACCATTCCTGCAACTTCTTTTATTAACTCACTTACAGTTTTTTCAGGATCCAACTTAATTCTCATTGGTAAAATGTTAAAGAACATACCAATAAGATTTTCAATTGAATTATCAAATCTTCCAGCTGTAGGAATTCCGACTATAAAATCATCTTGATTAGTTTGCTTGTATATAAAAATATAAAAACCTGCAAGCAAGACTGGAAATAGAGTGACATTTCTATTCTTTGCCAATTGTATTAGCTTACTACATAATTCACTATTAATTACAAAATCATACACATCGCCTTCAGAACTCTGAACATTAGGACGCATAAAATCAGTATTTAGGTTTAAAGGTTCTGGGAAATTAGACAACTGATTTATCCAGTATTCATTCTGAGAATAAAAAAGATTATTTTTGTATGCGTTTTCTTCCCAAATCGCATAATCTGTAAACTGAATCAGCAATTCTGGTAATTCTTTTTTTTCATATAATGCAAAGAAATCATTAAAAAATACAAGCATTGAATATCCATCCATAATAGCATGATGGATATCTAAGAATAAATATTTTTTTCCACTTGTACATTCAATGAAATTTGCCCTAAAAATTGGAGCAACCGTCATATCAAATTGTCTAATCAAATAATTCTGAATAAACTCATCTAATAATGAATCCTCACATTCATTCTCTTCAAGAATAAAGTCAATATGCTTCTCAACTTTTTGAACAAGATTACCATCAACAACATCTAATGATGTCCTTAATACACCTTGTCTATCAACCATTTTCTGCAATACATCGTTTATTCTGGTTTTATCAACATTTCCTATAAGTTCAAAAATCATTGGAAAATTATATAAAGTTTGATTCTCAATGCTCTGATCCGCAAAATACATTCTTCTTTGTCCAGAGGATGCTGGATAAAACTCCATGTCCTCATTTTTAGGAATAAGAATTGTATTTTCTTTATTTACCTCAATTTTTGATTCTAAATATTCAGCCAAGTCACGTATAGTTAAATAATTAAACAATTCTGAGATACTGATGTTGGTACCATACTTTTTATTTATTTCGTTATTAAGCTTAACTGCAAGAATTGAATCTCCCCCAAGTTCATAAAAACTATCATTTATATTTAGTTCAGAATAACCAAGTACACTTCCCCAGATATTAGCAATATCAATTTCATACTTTGAATATTTACTATCGTTTCGACCGCTTAATACTACACTTATTTTATTTGATTTTTTATTATTTATTTTGTTTTTCTGTTTTAAAAAGTCGTTCATAATCTCTTTTGAATAATTCATTCTAACAAGATTAAATATTTCTTCAGAGTAATTCCATTCACCAACTAAAACATTACTAATTTTCCTAGATATAATCTGCCTCATAATGTACATAGCATTCTTGGGTTTTATTGTTTTAATTAGGGTTTGTATTTTGTTAGAATTATTGTCAACTGCCATGCCTACCTCTTCAAATGCTGGCCAGTTAATTGAAACAACATTTTCATTAGAATGAATATGTGCAAACATATCCATAAATGCATTAGCTGCAGAATAATCACTTTGTCCTGGTAAAGCCATAAGTGCTGCAACAGAAGAGAAAAGCACCAGAAAATCATAACTTTCTTTTTTCAATGCTTTATAAATATTAATTGTTGCATCTATCTTTGGCTTGATAACACTATTAAATGTCTGTTCATCCTTACTAATTATAAACCCATTTCCCGCAATTCCAGCACAATGAAACACGCCATCAATACTATTATAATCTTTTCGAATTTTATCAAATGTTTCTATAAGTCCATTATAATCTGTTACATCGCAACTCTCATATGTAACTTTTGAACCGTTCTTTTCAATCTCAATTATTGTTTCAAATAATCGCTTTTTCTTAATATTTGTTTCTGTATTTAATAGTTTCCCCCAATTTTCACCTTCAATATAGCTTCTTGATATCAGAACAATATTAACAATATTATCTCTTGAAATTTCTTTTGCTATTTCAAGAGCAATACCTCCTGTTCCACCTGTAATAACATATGTTCCACCATCTCTTATTTGACCTTCTCTAAATTCAATTTCTTCAATATTTTTCTTTATAACTTTCTCAGCATATACTTTTCCTTTTTTAACAATACTTAACTCATTTTCTTTTAAAAGCACTGTATCAATAGCTAAGTTAATATCATTGAAATCACTTATATCAACTGAATTGATTATAAAGCCATATCCTTCTTTATTAATTGACTTGCCGAACGTATATACCGCATAATTATACGGATCTATTAGCACTTCATTTTCATGTCGTTTAATATCAGAATATCCTAAAATATATATATTTGTAAAAACGTTATTGCTCAATAATGATTTTACAATATAAAACATTTCGATATTATATGGTTTGTCAATTGCAATTATAATATGCTTTATACCTTCATTATTAATATTGCAAATTATTTCATCAACATTGCTTTTAACCAATTTGACTAAATATTTTTTTACATTATTATTTCTGGCTGCGAGAGTTTCGGCAATTATATTTACAAATTCTTCGTTATTACCAATTAAAGCAAAAAAATTTTTTTCACACATATTAATAGGTAAAGCTTTTTCTTCCCAAACTATTTCATTATACTTATTATCATGCATTAATAAGCGCTTAAATTCATGCACCTTTTTCATGCTATAATTGATTGCTTCAATAAATACATTTCCCTGTTCATCAACTAATTCGACATCAAAAGATATTGTTTCTCCACTAAGCTTATTTTTATCAAAGTGAATAATACTATAAAATTTCTTGGGCGTTGGTCCATAAACCAAAACTTTTTCATATGATAGGGGAAGATATCTTTTGCCTAATGTTAAACTTAGTGAATTGATTCCCATATCGATTAAAGCAGGATGTAAATAGTATTGTTCTAAATCACGAACACAATCGACATCTAATTCTAATAATCCTACAGCAATTTTGTCATTTTTATAGATTTTTTTTAAATTCAACCATCTCTTCTTAAAATATAAAAAGCCCTTTGTAATTGCATTTTGATCAATGTCAATTGGCTCTGAAGAAAAAGATTGAATTACTCTATCTATATCATATTTATTCGCTGCTTTTTCTTCCTTTCTTTCAATATCACCTGTAACATGAACAACCCACTCATCAAATTCGTTCTTACTGCATACAATAAAATGAATTGTTTCATTTCCGCTATGATTAACAATTATTTTCTCAATCTTATGCTCATTTTCTTTAACAGCAAAAGGCAACATAAATGTCAAATTCTTTATACAAATTTCATTTGTTCCAAAATATCTCCTACCAATAAATACAGCGAATTCCAAATATGTTGCTCCGGGAATAACATTCAAATCCATAACCTTATGATCGCTTAATACAAAATGCTTATCAACTGAAAAATCTGTATAATATATATCGTTTTCTATTGAATCAGCCTGAAGGACTTCAATTAGTGGATGAAGAATGTCCTTGATTTTATAAAAATCCTCTTTCTGATTATCAATATCATTGGAATCCAGCTTAACCCAATGGGATTTTTTCTCAAAAGGATATAATGGCAGACTTATTTTGGGCATTTTTTCATTGTAATACTTTTCCCAATCAATGTCAGCTCCATCAATAAAAATCTTAGCAATCTTATCCATGGTTTCATTATTATCGATTAATTCATCCGCTTTTTTACACAATGCTTTATATTCACTTATTGACAACTCATTGCTCATGTACTCATCTTTTGGAGTTAAAACAATTTTTTTATCACCATAATATACACTATCTTCTATATAATCATTTTTAATAATACTTGATAATTTACCGTAAAGATCTTCCATACTTTTTACAACAAAAGCAATTCTATATTGAAAATTTTCTTTAAAGCAATTTGTATTATAACACAGCTCTCTAAGTGTTATAGATTTATTATTAATTATTTCACTCTGATATTTTTTTATATATTCAATTAGCGACCATTTACTTTTAGCTGAAATAGTAAAAATCTCATCTTCATTCTCTATGAATTTTTTTTCATAATGAGGCGCTTCTTCCAAAACAACATGACAGTTGGTTCCACTAAAACCAAATGAACTAATTCCACATAAATGCTTCTTTTCTTTCTTTTCTAATTTCATTGAATCCTTAATAACAAAAAAAGGTGTCTTTTCAAATTCAATATTAGAATTTGGACTATAAAAATTGCAAATTCCTGGCACCATATTATGATACAAGCTAAGAGCACATTTAATTACACCTGTTATTCCTGATGATTCATATAAATGACCTATATTTGATTTTATCGCTGTAATACCACATATCTGCTTCTTGTTTGTATACTTTGAAAGCGCTTCAGTTAATGCTTCAATCTCAATTGTATCGCCAAGTTTTGTAGCAGTACCATGTGCTTCAATAAAATCAAGATCAACTGGATTAATACCAGCATTTTTCCATGCATTATGTAATACAGATATCTGAGATTCTACATTTGGTGCTGTAATACCTGCCGCTTCACCATCCTGATTAATAGAACTGCCTTTTATAACGGCATATATTCGATCTTTTTCTTTTATTGCTGATTTAAGAGGCTTTATCATTATTGATGCAACGCCTTCACCACTGCCAGTTCCATCAGAGCTATTATCAAAAGGTCGTGTTTTGCCATCTTTTGATTCGATTCCTATTTTCACATCCGATTCCATTGGATAGAAATTAATTTTAACACCACCAACTAAAGCCTGTTCACATTCACCATTTGCAATAGATTCACAAGCCATATGAAGAGCAACAAGCGACGAAGAACACGCAGAATCAATAATTATTGCAGGCCCTTTTAGGTCTTTAAAAAAAGATATTCTTGATGATATAATCGAATGTAAATTACCAGTAAAAGCATATCTAGAAGATTTGGGACTTAACTTTTTAACAATTTGTGAATAGCTCATTCTCATATCATCTGCGAATCCTACAAATACACCTGTTTTACTACCCTTAATGCAATTAATATATCCAGAATCTTCAATAGTGTGATAAACATTTTCAAGAAACATCCTTTGACATGGATCCATCAAATCCGCATCACTAGGTGCAATTCCAAAAAAATTCGAATCAAATTTATCAATCTCTGATAAATATGCTCCTTTTACATATTTTTCATTTTCTTTTTTCACTCCAATTCTTTTATTGTACTCTTCTAAATACTTTTGCCTTGTTTGTGGAAATTGATCAAACATATCCATTCCATTTACGATTTTTTTCCAAAAAACATCTATATCTTTAGATTTTGGATATGTAGCTGACATACCAACAATCGCAAATTCATGATTATTCTCTTCTTCTATCATATTAATTAAGTTTGTGGCTGTATCTTTTTTTATGTTTCCATTTACTACATTAGTATATATCTCATTATATATTCTTTTTACTTTCATAATATTACACATCCTTAACATTATAGCTATAAATGAGCACAAAAGCAACACCATAGTAAAAATGCACAATCAATCAAAGCTGATGCAAAAGTGCTGACTGATCTCCACCGTTCCGAGCATAGTCAAAAATGAAAGAAAGACGTTCGCGCAGAATGAGGTGTGAAAGCAAATGAAATTCCTCCGAAAACGAATATGTATCCGATTCAAAACACGCAAGATTGTAAGTGATTGAAGCAATCAACCAAAATCGTCTAATACCAATGGCAGAACGAATCTGGTATTTATCAGCTGCAAGTTTTGTTTTGCAGTCACGAAAATATACTTTGATTTTCCATCTAGTCACATACAAATGCAATATTTCATTATCCGTAAGTGCGGCATTTGAACTGATAAAAACACGGAGTGCTTTCTTTTTTCCAAACGCCTTTTCCGGATACGAAAGAAGAACGACAGCGTTTTCAAATCCGTTCAGATTGCTCTCATAGCGTTAAACATAGTAACGTCGCCCTTTCACGGTCACGAGGTGAAAGTACTCCTTGCACTCGGTTTCCGCTAATCTTTCAGCAAACATACCATCTGTCACAAAGCAGATATGACGGCACAGGTGCTTCCGGCAATTCTTCTGCAATTTGTTTTACAATGTCGATTTTTGATACAGTTTTGTCGTACATAATCATGTCATAGTGCAGCGTGATTCCATTGCAGGAAAGCAGGACCCCAACTAACTGATGATCGTAATCCTGTTTGCATTTTAGATGCGAAAAGTGAAAATATGCGACTTCTATAGGATGCGCTGCTTTTGAGGAAGGAATGCTTTTGGAACTGATTGTATCATCCACGATGACAAGAATGGGTGCGCCTGTTTTTCTTGATTCTTCATACACTGTTTGGAGAACCGTTTGCTTTTCAGCTCTTTCCAACAGCTTTGCATCCCATCATCCTCACGAAGAAACCTTGAAATGCTTGTACGATGTCTGTCACTGTGCATTGCAATGTCAACCATTTTTCCATGATATCCAGCACCGAGGATGGATGCAATGATGGCGACGATATATTGCCTTGCCAACGATGACACAACTTTTGTCAGACTTTTTTCTTCCAGCCTTTTGCAAATTTCTCAGAAACGTATATACTTGTATTCATAGGGCAACGCTCCCTTGAGTCAATGTTTGGTCGAACTTACATTATAACTCATTTTGGAGCCATTGTCCTATTTTTTGTGCATTTTTTGGAGTGCTCAATTATAGATTATTAATTTTTTCCAACAACTGTTCAACAGACAAATCATCCATATCATCGTTCTGCTTTATAACAGATTTATTTATAGTATCTCCAATGTTCAAATCATCATCTTTTAATAAGAATTCTTGTATTACATCATGTTCATCTTCTAATTCTAATTCTGCTTCTGTACTATTTTCTAACTGTTCACAAATATATTGAGCCATTCTAGAAATCGTCGGATACGCAAACATTTTTGATAAAGTTACGATACCTGGATATGCTACATCAATTTGTTTTTGTAATTTTAGCATCATAATAGAATCGACACCAATATTCAACAAATTGTCTGCTGCTGTAATTGTCGGCATCTCTAAAAGATCACGTACCAACTTTAACAATCTATCAACTATCACATCATAATACGGTTTATTATCTATGTTTTCTGTAATAGTTTGATAATTTCTTTCCTCTTTATCTATATTGATCCAATATCTTTTTACAGGCAATGATGCATATGGTACAGAAACGCGATGATATGTTCGATCATTATATAGAACAGCCCAGTCAGTTTTTTCACCAGACAAAAATATGTTAATTTGTTCTGATAATTTATCATCTAAACTATATTTGCAATATAGTTTTGAAGAAATTGCTTTTTCTGTCATTATATCAAACAACATTTCCTTAACTTCGTTAAGATTTTTGAAAACTAAAACTATTCTGTTTTTTTCCTGACTTCTATACATATTTGCAGTATAACATACTGTTGACAAAGGCGGAGAATGATTAATTGAAAAAAATTTGTAGTATTTTTTTACAAGGTCAATAAGAGAAGCTTCATTATATGCAGACAAAGCCAAAATATGATATTTTTCATCAATCTCTTCAATAAGTTTAGGAGCTTCCTCCAGAACCATATGACAATTCGTTCCGCTAAACCCAAAAGAACTCACAGCACAAATTCTTTTAGAATTATCCAATGACTCATCAATACTCCAATCCGTTTCATTATTGCAAACATATAACGCGGTATTTTCAAAACCTATTCTTTTATTTGGCACGTCAAAATTCGTACTCGGTAAAAGTTTCTTGTGCTTTAACTGAACAATACACTTCATTATTCCTGCAAGTCCAGCGGCATCATACATATGTCCATAATTAGATTTTATAGAACCGATTGCACAAAACTGTTTCTTGTTAGTATATTCAGAAAAAGCTTTATTTAACCCTTCTATTTCTATAACATCCCCTATTTTTGTACCTGTTCCATGAGCCTCTACACAACCAATTTCTTCAGGATTTACTCCACTATTTTTCCAAGCTTCTAGTATTACTGCTTTTTGAGCTTCAGCATTAGGCGCAGTTATTCCCATTGTTGCTCCATCCTGATTTACAGCCCCACCTTTTATAATTGCATATATATTGTCTTTATCTTTAATCGCCATGTTAGCAGGTTTTATTAAAATTGAAATACATCCTTCACCTTTCACTGTACCATCAGCAAAGTCGTCAAATGCCCTCACACTGCCATTCTTGGATTCCATTCCAATAGACATACCATCGTCATAAGGTAAAATACTAATTCTACATGCTGAAATGATTGCTTGCTCACAATCTCCATTTTCAATTGATCTACAAGCTTGATAAAGAGCTGTCAATGAAGAAGAGCATGCAGTATCAATTGAAATACAAGGTCCTTTCAAATCTAAAAGATACGAAATTCTTGCAGGAATCATACTGTTAAGATTTCCAACAGCTCCAATATCAATGTCATCCTTTGAACATTTTTCAACAATCATCTCTCTATATTTATACCCGTCTAATTCGACATATCCAACAAAAACACCAGTTTTAGAACCACATAATCTTCCACTACCATAACCTGAATCTTCTATTGCTTCATACATAGACATTAACGCTAACCTTTGATTTGGATTAATCAGTTTCGCTTCATATGGAGTTATCTTAAATAATTCTGGTGAAAATTTGTCAATACTATTTAAATACCCTGCTTTGTTAAAACTAATGTTTTCATTTCCTTTGGACATTAGATAATTAACAACATCTTTTTTTCTATTTTCAGAGAGGCCACCTACACATTCAATTTTATTGTTTAATATCATGTATAAATCATCTAATGAATCAGTTAATGGTAAATGCATTGAAACACCTATTATAGCCATTTCTGAATCTCTATACTCTTTTTTTACTTCTTTTTTTTCAATTTGAAATAAATCAATCATATTACCCTTCTCCTAATCACTTGTATTAAATAATATATCAATTACCAAAAATAATTCATTCCATTTTTTGTAAACACTTTTTTTCTTCTCCAGAAGTAATTCGTCTATTTAAACGAATCCTTACTTTCTTTTCACCCCAATTACCGTTTCGTTTATTTCCTCATTTGACAGCTTTTTAGTCATTAATATTATTCGTAATGCTTCAATAGCATCTTCTATATCCTCCGCCGATATATTCTTTTTTTCAATATTTTTTCTTAGAAATTCAATATTCTTAACAACATTATTTTCATAATCAGCATAATCATTATTATTATTTTTTTTGCATATAGCTGCTGCCAAGCACCTTTCGAATATATTTATTTCTTTCTCTTCATAACATAAATTTATCTGTAAAATTGTACTTTTTATATCTTCATTCTTTTCAAAAAGGAATGTGTCTATTGCACCCGAAGTATCATAATTAATCATATTAGTCAACACATGCCCTGCTCCGAATTCTATAACAGCTTGCACTCCTAAACCAATTAGTTTTTCAGTTGTTTGACTCCATAAAACAGGCATAACTAAATGTCTGTATAAATTATCGGCAATATCTTTTTTCCCCTCAAATCTCGCGTTCACATTGGAAATGACAGGAATACGCGGCTCATTTATGGTTATATCATTCAATCTTAACTTCAATTTTTCAGAAGCAGATTTCATTAATCCGCTATGAAAAGCACCTGAAACCTTTAATTCATTAATAATCGCCCCCTCTGCAGTTATTTCATTTACAAATTTCTTTACACTGTCAACTTTACCTGAAATAACGACCTGATTCTTCGAATTAATATTAGATATCCATATATCCTTTTCATCTTTTATCAATTCAATAATATTGCTATGCAATACATTTCGAATAGCATACATTGTACCGCTACAATTATTACACGCTTCCTTCATATACATTGCCCTATCATGCACCAATAATAAAGCATCTTTAAACGAGAAAGCCCCCGCAACTGTTAATGCAGAAATTTCGCCTAAACTATGCCCCGCTACTACAATCGGTTTTACTTTACACTCCTCTTCAAAAACTTTAAAAGCAGCTATACTTGTAACAAATACAGCAATTTGAGCGTTTTCAGTTCTATTAAGCTCCTCTTGGTTACTTTCCGTTATTAAGCTTATTATGTCTATCCCTAAAATAGCTGATGCCTTATCAAAAACTTCTTTTGCAACAGTATAATTCCTATAAAGATCTTTTCCCATACCAACATATTGACTTCCTTGTCCCGAAAAAACCGCTGCAATTTTATTATACATTCCCATAATTATTAAACATTCCTTTCATTTTAATTCAAAAGACAATGCTTTTTGAATACCGTTAATTATTCTATCTATTATTTCGTTTGGTAAACTCTTAATTTTCAATTCCATCTTTTTATAATCAGTTGAAATTATTGCATTAAATCCATCAATTTCTATACTTTTGACTTTATCGATTTGATTTATTTTATTATAAAAATCAACATATAGTTCTTCAACACTTTTGATATTATTTGAATTTATTTCTATAGTCTTATATAATCCATTACCATACTGCACTATAATAGATATATTCTCCATATTAATTGTATACATGTAAACATACGCAATTGTACTATAAAGAATACTGTCAAGCGAAACCATTAACTTTGTAGCCCGAACGACCAAATTGTCTAATATATCCTCATCAATTTTTAAAATATGTTTTTCATCATTAGATAAAATATGCTTTAACAATTTATTTATTGTTGAATATGTATACATGTCAGAAATATTAATCCGTCCTGGAATTAATTCTTCAATTCTAGAATATATATTCATAAGAACAATTGAATTCACGCCATATTCATATAAATTTTTATCTAAATCTATTTCCTCCATTTGGGTTTCTTCTGTTATAATATTTATAACTTGCCCAATTATTTTATCATTTAAAGACTTTTCCTCTTTATCACACTCTGTATTATCACATTCTGTACCTAACAATCCATCAAGTTGTTTAACGATACTATCAAACTTACCACTATTAAATTCGTTCGCATAAACAAATCGTTGTATTTTTCCACTAGCTGTTTTGTGAATATCTTCTGTTGGAATAACATAGGAAACTGGAATTCCCATCTTTATCAAAACTTCATTTTTTATAGCAACTGCTACCTTGACAAATTCGTTCATCCCCCCCTTATATATTACGAAAATTGCGACTTTCTCATCATTACTGTTTCTATCTCTTACTGCACAAGCAATAAACTTTGTTTTAAACGGTAACTCTAATTCTTCACATATACGTTCTATATCGAAAGAAAAATAGTTTACGCCATTAACAATAATCATATCTTTTTTTCTTCCAACAATGAAAACGTTTTTTTCGAAAACAAAACCTATATCTCCTGTTAACATCCAACCTTCAGAATTAAAAATCTCTTTAGTCTTTTCATTGTTTTTATAGTATCCTTTAGTTATACTTTCACCTCTTAAAACGATATCTCCTATTATTCCATCTGCAACTTCTTCATTATCATTTAAAATTTTTAATTGTATTTTATCAAGAGGAGTTCCGCAACTTCCAAGCTTAATTGCATCCAGATTATCGTCATTGATTATCCGAATATGATCTCCATGACTAAGGTATTTCCTATCAACAGAAAGGGAAATAATACCTTCCATTGGCTGAGGAAATGTAATTCCAAGAGTGGCTTCCGCCATGCCATATACAAGATACATTGTTTTTCTATTAAGATTATATCTCTCCATAAAATCGCAAAAAGTATTTACAACCTCCAAATTAATCGGCTCAGCCCCATTATAGATAATTCTTAAATTTGATAAATCCCAATCATATACATCATCTTTTGAAACTTTGGATAAAAAATATGAATATCCGAAATTAGGTGAAGAAGTTTCTGTTACTTTTAATTTTGTACAAGCATCCATCCAAACCTTAGGCTGTCTAAAAAACAGCGAGGTTTCCATCAGCGCTAAACTCAACCCCTTACATATTGGAGTAAGATGAAATCCAATCATGCCAAGATTATGATTTAATGGGAGCCAACTTAATGGAATATCTTCACTTTTTATCTTACTTCTTACCAAAATATCATCAATATTGGCAATCAAATTGTTATGACTTATCATCACACCTTTAGGCTCACCAGTTGAACCAGATGAGAACTGAATAAATGCGATCTCATCGTCAATTCCAGGATCTATAACCGCCTCTTTTAATTCAACATTATCAAAGAATTCTTTTGTTATGACCTTCTTTTTTATAGTCATCACAAAATCTTCAAGTTGATTAGTTATTAGTTCATTACAAAAAAAATTCAAGTACTTCTCTGATGTATAAATGTGACATTCATTCAAAAAAGTAAATATATGAATAACCTTTCTGATTTGTTCAATATTAGTATACTGCGCCATCGGAATCGGAATAATTCCTCCCAAGATACATGCCCAGAACATTTCTACCATATCTTGATTATTTTCAGCTAATAAAAAAATGCAATCTCCCTTTTTTATTCCTTCTTTTTGCATTCCGTACAATTTCACTAAAAATCTATCAAATAGTTTTTTATAGGAAAGGAAACTATAATCTCTTTCATCGTTAATAAAGTATATTCCTCTTTCCTCATTGTTCTTTAATCTTATAATCATTTCTGCTAAACTTCTCATAATATATTATTCCTTTCAAAAACTATATATTCTATACTTAAGCCACAAACATTCATCTCAATAACTACAAAAGTAATAAAAATGATACTGTTACCCCTCCTAATTACTTTGAAAAAAGTGATACGCTGATACCTGACGCGACTTAGATACATCAGAACATCAAATATCCGTAAGACATAAAGCTGCTTAATAAGAGAAAAAGCTTGAAGATATGTGTTATACATGATATTTGATAAATACGACTATTAATGCCAATTATGTACCAAAAGAAATCTCACAAGGATCATTTTGCACTTGCCAAATGCTGAAAACACAGCATAAGAAAGATCAGAATAGTGATCATAAAGCAGTTTCAGTACATTAAACGATATCTGGTACATATGGATAATCTACTAAAAAACAAATCTCATATTTCAAGCAAGAGACTTGGTCTCCTCAAAAAGATGCTTACACGAAAAACTGAATATCAAGATAATACTGAATAATAAAAGTAGAGAGAAAGTTCAATTTCGCAAAACGAATTTTTTTGGTATGCTGCACATAAAAAGAGAAGATTCAGCCAAAGCATCAATAATCCTCTACATCATCTTAATGAACATCGACTGTCTTGCGACACTGCTTTTGCAACTTCTCAAATATATCCTGTCTTTTTTCTTTTGGAGTGTTATACTGAAAGAGCAGTCGACAAACACCCAAAAATCTGGTAGAATATAAATGATAAAACCAGAAAGGGAAAACGACTATGAAGTACAGTAAAGAATTCAAAGAAGAAGCATTAAAGCTATCAGACGAGATTGGGCTGAAAAAGGCTGCTCAGCAGTTAGGTATCCAGTATTACACACTATCAGACTGGCGTACAAAGCGAAATGCCGCCGCCAAAGCTAGGAAGTATCAGATGACAGATGACGAAGCAAAACTGCGTATTACGGAGCTTGAACGTGAAAATGCCGAGCTTCGCAAA
>ERZ857480.39890-NODE-61713-length-14006-cov-9.8189_pt1 | contig 14006 bp, 9 predicted proteins | sample MGYA00519767_ERZ857480 | MGnify/ENA primary metagenome ERZ857480 (study PRJEB31778, sample SAMEA3449210) | human gut metagenome | biome: human gut; feature: human-associated habitat; material: faeces | place: United Kingdom | collected 2010/2012 ...
CAGACCCTAAAATTTGCCCCCACTCTCGTACCCTACGAAAGTTTGGAAAAAATCATATCAGCCCCCACGGGCAGACCCCATTAAAGTTTGGGAAACCCCACGAAAGTTTGGTTACCCGAAATACCAACGGTTGCGTCTCCTTCACGTCTTTTTGGAGTGTTGTATCAGCAGCACCTCTCAAAAATTTTTTAGACTTTTTTTCTGCAAATTGCGTTTAAGTTTTTTGGCAGGTAATATTTTCGATTTAACCCTAATTGAAAACAGGCTTCTAAGGCGTTCAGCACCTGTGAACCGGTATACTGTGCGGAATAATACAGGTCTCCGATATTCGCCACTTCCATGTTTTGCAGGGTCTCAATAATATTGCGCGTTGTAAAATGCTGATTCTTGTCATAACGATTGAGCTTCACTTCAAGCAGCCGATAAATCAGTAATGCGGTATAGCAGATCATGAAGTGCGCAATGATCCTTTTTCTGGTTCTGTGAAAATACGGTCTTGAAATAAAATCGTTTTTTAGGATGCGGAAGCATTCTTCAATCTTGTAGCGCTGCGCATTGATCGCAAGAATCTCTTTTGCTTCGTCATTCAAATTCGTTGCAATCGCATAGAAACCATCGTATTTCTCTTCTTCCGCAATTTTTTCATAATCGATTTCGTACTGTGCTTTAGAATCAGAAGCCTTTTTGATGAATCTCGTGACATCGTTGGGGCCTTTTTTGTATTCGTCCGGCTCCAGGTTTTCTAAGATCTTCTTGGCTCTTTCAATTTGACGATTCCGGATAAAACGCTGATATTCAAAACTTTTTCTGGAAAAGGTGATGATCACATGCTGTTTTAGGACCGCTTTTGATTTTACATTTCTTTTTTTGCCGTTCGCAAAGACCTTTTCTTCGGAAAGACCAACATCCATGAGCGTGTCCGCATCGATCACTTTGTAGGCCGTGTCCCTGTACAGGGCCAAATTCTTTGGATCCGCTTTATCAAACTGCTTCATGGCTTCAATGGAAACGGGAGTCTCATCGGAAAGAAGTTTGTATTCGAAATCATTGAAAACAGCCTCTTTGAGTTTGTCGGAAAGTTTCTTGATGGACTGCGTAACGATGAAAGCTCTGCCGCCCATCGCATTGTAGCTGCGGATGTGATAGGAACCAAGCCCGGCATCGGCACAGTAAATGAATTTGTTCTTTTTGTCACCGAACATGCGAATCAGTTCTTTTTCCAAGGGAAGCACGGTGGTCTGTTCGTTGGCGTTTCCGGGTGTGATACACATCGAAATCGGAATCCCGTTCGTATCCATGAACAGTCCCATTTCGACCAGAGGATTTGGCTTGTGATCTTTTGCAAGGCCATATTGTCTTAAACCGGTTAAAACTTCTCCGGTAATCGGGTCCGTGTAGTCTTCGTCCGCAGATTCGGCTTCACAGTAGTAGTTGGTGCAGTCATAGTAGCAGACTGCGGTATTGCGTTTGACGACTTTGTTGCTGGCGTGAAAAAGATATGCGATGTAATCATCATAGTTTTCAGCCATGAGATCCATGGTGCGCAAAATATGCTGATAATCGAAATCCGGTTCTTCAAAAAAATGATTCATTTTTTCAAGGCTGCCGAGTTTTGAATCCGGGTCGAGGATTCTGGCATAGGTCAGGAAGCGATTCACCAGATCCGGAGAAAATGTGAATTTTCGGTCTTTTGTTTTTTCCTGAAAGAACTGCTGGATTTCGAGCTTGCGGTAAAGATGCGCAAGATAAAAATATCCTACCGCTTTGCGTGTGCTTTCGGAGACGACTTTTTCGGACGATTTCACCTTTTCAGAGAAGTCAAGCAGAACCTCCATACTAACTTGATTTTTTTCCTCCATCGCTTCGTTGTATTTGGCGACCTGTGCTTTTGCGTAGGCAAGCGGATCATCGGTGATGGCTAAAAGTTCCGAATGCTTTCCGATCGTTGCAATATTTTTTGTTGTTGTTTTTTTTCCGTTGCGAATACCTAACTGAATGTAGTAGGTGGGATCTTTCGCTTTTGTATTGTAACCGAGTTTCATAGAGATATTATATCACATCAGAAATAAAAATACAACAGTTACAACAAAATATTTCCTTAAATTTGACAAAAAAATTCATAAAAAAACCCATTATTTCAATGGGTTGCAAGATTTTGGATTTAGATTTTAAGTGCAGCAAGTGTTGAACTCCCGTCGGTTACAAAATGGGAAAATAAGGAAGATGCGCGGGCAAAAAATAAGGGCGCGGGCAATAACATTTTGTTGAATTCGAAAAAAAAATATGGTACAATAATTAAATATTAGTTTTGCTCGCGATTGTTAAAATTTCAACGATTCACAGGCATAACGGAGAAACCGCGGAGCGAGATTTCGCTCTGTTCAAATAGAGAAAGAAGGATATCATGAGCAAAAAAGAAAAAATCATCAATATCGCCGTCATCGCGCACGTCGATGCCGGCAAGTCTACGCTTGTGGACGCGTTCCTGAATCAGAGCGGCGTGTTTCGGGCCAATGAAGAGATCGTGGACTGCGTGATGGACAGTGACGACATCGAAAGAGAGAGAGGAATTACCATCTACTCTAAAAACTGTTCCATCATGCATAACGGTGTGAAAATCAATATTGTCGATACACCGGGCCACGCGGATTTCAGCTCGGAGGTAGAGCGCATTATGAAAACCGTCGATACGGTCATCCTGCTGGTGGATTCCAGCGAAGGACCGATGCCGCAGACAAGGTTCGTACTCAAAAAATCACTGGAACAGGGGATCAATCCGATTCTGTTTATCAATAAGTTGGACAAAAAAGACGCCCGCATCGACGAGGTCGTTGACGAGGTCTATGAGCTGTTCATGGATCTGGACGCGAGTGATGAGCAGCTGGATTTTCCGATTCTCTACGGGATCGCGCGGCAGGGCGTGGCAGTCAGAGACCCGAAGGAGGTCGCGGACGTACTGATCGGAGAGGGAGAAAACAAGATCAAAAAGAGCCCGCAGGGCTTCGGCGGTCTGGACCTGACTCCGCTGTTCGATACTATCATCGAGCATTGCCAGCCGTATCCGGATCTCAACGAGGAACCGCTGCAGCTGCAGGTTTCCACGCTGGCCTATGATGACTACATCGGCAGACTCGGCATCGGCCGTATCACCAAAGGCATTATCAAGGAAGGACAGACGGTAGCTGTCGCGAAGGCAGACGGCAGCATCGCAACCCGCAAGGTCAATCAGGTCTTTGTTTACAGAGGGCTCAAGAGGATGGCGGTACCGCAGGCAGAATGCGGCGATATCGTGGTGGTATCAGGTATCTCGGATATTTCGATCGGGGAGACAATCTGTGATCCGCAGGACCCACAGCCAATGGAAATGATCCACATTGAAGAACCGACGCTGTCCATGAATTTCATGGTCAACAAATCCCCGTTCGCGGGCAAGGTCGGTAAATATGTAACCTCGCGCCATATCCGCGAAAGATTGAACAAGGAGCTGGAGGTTAATGTCGGCATGATTGTGGAAGAAACCGATTCCACCGACTGTTTCAAGGTTTCCGGACGCGGCGAGCTGCACCTTTCCATTCTCATCGAGAATATGCGCAGAGAGGGCTACGAGTTGGCGGTCTCCAAACCGGAGGTTATTTTACATCGAGACGAGAACGGTAAGCCGCTCGAGCCGATTGAAGAAGTGGTGATCACAGTTCCGGACGAATATGCCGGAACGGTCATCAATAAATTGAATATCAGAAAGGGGCTTATGACGCAGATGTCCGGTGAAAACGGCTATTCCCGCATCGAATATCTGGTGCCGACCAGAGGTCTGCTCGGCTACCGCAGCGAATTTATCAACGATACGCGCGGCGAGGGCACGATGGTCAGACGGTTTGACTCCTTTGACGAATACAAGGGCGAGATTCCGCAGCGTGTCAACGGTGTGGCGATCGCGCAGGAGGAAGGCGTCTGCACGCCGTACGCGCTGTTCAATATCGGCGAGCGTGTGCAGATGTTTGTGGAGCCGGGCACCAAGGTTTATGAGGGCATGATCGTCGGCATGAATTCGCGCAACGATGATATGGTCGTCAACCCATGCAAGGCGAAAAAAGCCAGCAATATGCGCGCGGCAGGCTCTGACGAGGCAATCAAGCTTTCTCCGGCGAGAACCTTTACGCTCGAAGAAGCACTGGAATTCATCAACGATGACGAGCTGGTTGAGATCACGCCGGACGATATCCGCCTGCGCAAGAAGCTGCTGCATGAGTTGGAACGCAGAAGAAGCGGCAGGACCCACGCATAGTAGCGCGTGCCGCGTGTGTGAAAGGATGGCATGATGGGATTTTCTGAAAAAACATGGGAAAAGCTGATCAGCTGTGGCGAGGACATCCTCCTCGCGCTGATTTTTCTGGCCGCAGGGCTTCTTTTGACAAAACTTGTGCTGAAGGTAGCCAGAAAGGTGATGGACAAAAGTTCGCTGGACGAATCCGTATATAAGTTCCTGCTCAAGGTCATAAAATACGGGCTTTATCTGCTGATTTTCGTCGTTGTGCTGACCTGTCTGCACGTCCCGACGGCGCCGCTGGTGACGGTGCTGGGCGCTTGCGGAGCTGCCATTGCCTTAGCCTTAAAGGACAGCTTGGGTAATATTGCGAGCGGTATCATTATATTAGTTAACCAACCCTTTATACGGGGTGACGTTATAGAAGTTGCCGGTGTGACCGGGATTGTACAAAGCATCGACCTGATGGTGACAACCCTCAGGACTTATGATAACAAGTCAATCTCGATTCCAAACGGTACGATCACAGCTTCCGTATTGGTCAATCAAACACGCGAGACAACGCGCCGCGTGGATTGCAAGTTCGGAGTCAGCTATGGCGCGGATCTGAACGAGGTCAGAGACATCCTGATGACCGTCGCGGCATCCTGCGCTGATATTTTACAAAGTCCGCCGCCGTTCTACGGTGTCGCGGAGCACAAGGACAGCGCAGTCGAACTTGACTTCAAAGTCTGGTGCAAGACCTCTAAATACTGGGATGTAAAGTATTATCTGGAGGAACAGGTTAAATACGCTTTTGATGAAGCAAATATCACAATACCATTTCCACAGATGGATGTTCATGTGGTGAAGTAATTTTTTAGGGAGAGAGAAAATGGGAGAAATTAAAAAATTCAAACGAGTATTGGTGGCAAACAGAGGAGAGATTGCGATTCGTGTATTCCGTGCATGCAAGGAGCTCGGGATTCGAACGGTTGCGATCTATTCCGAAGAGGACAAAAATACTTTATTCAGAACGAAAGCTGATGAAGCATACCAGATCGGTAAGGGCAAGACCCCGGTCGGCGCTTATCTGGGCATCGATGAGATCATCGCGCTGGCAAAGGCCAAGGGTGTCGATGCCATCCATCCGGGATACGGTTTCCTGGCGGAGAACGCGGAATTTGCGCAGGCATGCGCAGATGAAGGCATCGAGTTTATCGGACCGACGGCTGATATGATGAACGCGCTCGGTGACAAAATCCAGTCTAAGCTCGTGGCGCACTCTGTCGGCGTACCGACAGTACCGGGCGTGGAAAAAGCAATTGAAACAGAAGCAGAAGCATTGGAATTCGCGAATTCCTGCGGCTATCCGGTGATGCTCAAGGCAGCAGCCGGCGGCGGCGGACGCGGTATGAGAATCGTCAGAACAGAGGAAGAGCTGCTGCCGCAGTTCCGTTCCGCACGTTCCGAAGCAGCCAAGGCTTTTGGCATTGATGATATTTTTATTGAAAAATACCTTGAGAACCCGAAACACATCGAAGTGCAGATTCTGGGCGACAAGGCGGGCAATATCGTGCATCTTTTTGAGCGTGACTGCTCCATCCAGAGACGTCACCAGAAGGTCATCGAATTTACGCCTGCGCTTTGCCTGACTGACGCACAGCGCGAAGCCATCTGCGCGGACGCAATCAAGATTGCAAAGGCGGTGGACTATCGCTCGGCAGGTACAGTAGAGTTCCTGCTCGACCCATCCACAGGCAAGCACTATTTCATCGAAATGAACCCGCGTATTCAGGTAGAGCATACCGTCACCGAAATGGTAACCGGTATCGATATCGTGCAGTCTCAGATTTTGATCGCGGAAGGATACGCGCTGGCGTCTGAGGAAGTTGGCATTCCAAGCCAAGACGCGATCAAGGTGACCGGGCACGCGATCCAGTGCCGTATCACGACCGAGGATCCTGCGAATGACTTCATGCCGGATACCGGAACCATCGAATCCTATCGTTCGCCGGGCGGTTTCGGCATCAGACTGGACGGCGGCAACGGCTTCCAGGGCTCGACGATCACGCCGTTCTACGATTCCCTGCTTCTGAAAGTGACTGCGTACAGCAGAAGCTTTGAAGATACCAGACGCAAGGCGATCCGCGCACTGCGTGAGACCGAGATCAAAGGCGTCAAGACGAATATCGCGTTTATGCTCAATGTGCTCAATCATCCGACCTTCGCGGCGGGAGACTGCGATACCGGATTTATCGCGAATACGCCGGATCTGCTGGACATCGCAAAAGTAGAGGATAACGAGCTGCGCGTCATTGAATTCCTCGGCAACAAATTTGTCAACGAAACCAAGGGCGCGAAGAAAAGCTACAATGTTCCGGTATTTCCGAAATTCAAGGCAAGCGAACTCAAAGATCTACAGGGCAGAGGCACCAAGCAGCTCTTCGACGAAATGGGCGCCAAGGATTTTACCCAGTGGATACGCAAGCAGCAGAGATTGTTCGTGACCGATACCACGATGCGTGACGCACAGCAGTCCTTGATGGCGACACGCGTGAGAACCGTCGACATGGAAAAGATCGCACCGGCGGTCTCCGTTTACGGCCGCAACTTTTTCTCCCTTGAGATGTGGGGCGGCGCAACCTTCGACACCGCATATCGTTTCCTCAAGGAGGACCCATGGGAGAGATTGGAGGTTCTGCGCGAGAAGTGCCCGAACATTCTGCTGCAGATGCTGCTGCGCGGCGCGAACGCAGTCGGATATAAGAATTATCCTGACAACGTGATCCGTGAGTTCGTCAAGCAGTCTGCCAAAGCGGGCATCGACGTGTTCCGTATCTTTGACTCGCTGAACTGGATCCAGGGCATGGAGGTAGCGCTCGACGAGACGCTCAACCAGGGCATGATCGCAGAGCCTTGCCTGTGCTATACCGGGGATATTCTGGACGCGTCCAAGACCAAATATACGCTGAGCTACTATGTGAGAATGGCGAAAGAGCTGGAAAAGCGCGGCGCGCACATTCTCGGCATCAAGGATATGTCCGGTCTGCTCAAGCCAACGGCAGCTTCCAAGCTGGTCGGTGCACTCAAACAGGAAATCGGCCTCCCGATCCATCTGCACACGCATGACACTTCCGGCAACGGCGTAGCGACCGTGCTGATGGCGGCGCAGGCTGGAGTCGACATCATCGATGCGGCGTTCAACTCTATGTCCGGTCTGACCTCGCAGCCTGCTCTGAACTCCATCGTGGCTTCGCTGCAGCATTCCGACCGCGATACCGGACTGGATTCCGACGGCCTGCAAAAGATTAGTGAATACTGGAGAGATGTACGTCCGGTTTACAAGGACTTTGAATCCGAATTGCAGACCGCATCCGCGGAAATTTATAAATACGAGATTCCGGGAGGCCAGTACTCCAATCTGCAGGCACAGGTGGAATCCTTCGGTCTGGGTCACAAGCTCAAGGAAGTCAAGGATATGTACAAGGCGGTCAATCAGATGCTCGGCGATATCGTCAAGGTCACACCGTCCTCCAAGGTGGTCGGTGACCTGGCGATCTTCATGGTGCAGAACGATCTGACGCCGGAAAATATCGTAGAAAAGGGCGCGAATATCGACTTCCCGGATTCCACAGTTTCCTACTTCGAGGGCATGATGGGACAGCCGGAGGGCGGTTTCCCGCAGGACATCCAAAAGGTGGTCTTAAAGGGCAAAAAGGCGATCACCTGCAGACCGGGAGAGCTGCTTCCGCCTGAGGACTTTGAAGGCATTCGCAAAAAACTGCAGGAAGAGCTGGGATTAGAGGGTACGGATAGAGAGGTTATCTCTTACGCGATCTATCCGAAGGTCTTTGAGGATTACGTCAAGTCCATCCGCAAGGAGGGTTCCTTCCGCTACATGGGCTCCGATATCTTCTTCCACAGTCTGGCAGAGGGCGAGACCTGCGAGGTCAAGCTCGGCGAGGGACGCGTCTTGATCGTAAAATTACAGGAAGTCAGAGCGGTAGACAACGACGGTATGCGGGAAGCGATCTTTGAAGTCAACGGCAACCGCCGTATTATCAAGATCAAGGATAAGACGGTCACTGTCAACTCCTCCAATTCCGTACTGTATGCGGACGAAAGCAATCCGCTTGAGGTCGGCGCCAATATCCCGGGCAATATCATCAAGGTGCTCGTCAAGGAAGGCGAAAAGGTAGAGGCAAACCAGCCGATCGCAGTCATTGAAGCGATGAAGATGGAAACGAATATCCTGGCTGCCGCGGCAGGAACCGTAGAGAGAATCTACGTGTCCGAAGGACAGCAGGTGAAGGCGGGCGAAATGGTGGCGAAACTGAAATAGCCAGCGGCGGCTCGCTTTCTCGTCGGCGGCAGCGATGGAAGCTCACGCATCAGCTTTGGGTGGAATCGCAAACTCGCATCAAAGATGCTCAGACAGTGCGATTCCGCGGCCAAAGCTGTCATTTGTTTCGCTTATCGCTGCAGCGCCTCCTCACACGCTCTCGCAGCTGCTATTTCAGCTTCGCTGCGTGGAGGATATTTTCCCAAATTTAGCGTGGTTGAAATCATGCCTGTGCTGAGCCTCGCGAGGAACCGCTGAAACTGCCAGCACGCTGAACGCGCGGTTTTGGCTGCGAAATTACGGTGTTTGAGCGCTTGCGCGAGTTCGTAATTTCACCCAAAACCGGTGAAGCACGCTGATGCAGTTTCCGGCGACGAGCAGGTGAAGTAAGGCATTGTTTCAGCCATGCTTTATGAAAAAATAAGTGCGCAGCATGGTTTCGGCTTTGCTGCGTGAAGGCTATGCAACTGTTTTCAGTTGCGCGTATGTACGTATCGTTTGTAGTTTATAACGGAGGTTCTGTTTTAATGTTATATGAAAGCACAAGGGGCAGTCTGCACAAAAAGACGGGTGCGCAGGCGGTCATCCGGGGTATTGCGGAGGATAAGGGGCTTTATGTTCCCGAACAGATTCCGGCTTTGCCTTTTGCACCCGAAGCGATGATTGAAAAAATCAAAAAAGGAACGGCGGGCTACCGCGAGGTTGCGAATCAGATCATCGGAGCCTTCTTTGATGATTTTACAGAAGAAGAAATGTGGGCTTGCATTGCGGGCGCCTATGACAATAAGTTTACGGCGCGGGATATTGTGGAGATGAAAGAAGCCGGAGGGGCGCATTTTCTTGAGCTGTATCACGGCAAGACGGCAGCCTTCAAGGACATGGCGCTTTCGATTCTGCCATATTTGATGACGACCGCGTGCAAAAAGGAGGGAGAAACCTCCAAAATCTGCATTCTGACGGCGACCTCCGGCGATACCGGCAAAGCTGCGCTGGAGGGATTTGCGGATGTGCCGGGCACAGAGATCGTCGTATTCTATCCCTGTGATGGCGTCAGCCAGGTGCAGGAGCGCCAAATGATCACGCAGGAGGGCGACAACACGCATGTTTTTGCGATTCGCGGCAATTTCGACGATGCGCAGACCGGCGTGAAGAAGATTTTCAGCGATGATGCATTTGCGGCGAAGCTTGCGGCGCGGCATGTAAAACTTTCCTCGGCAAATTCGATCAATATCGGCAGACTGGTGCCGCAGGTAGTATATTATGTCTATAGCTATCTGAAGCTGGCAGCAGACGGCGTGCTTGCGTGCGGGCAGCCGATGAACGTGGTCGTGCCGACAGGAAATTTCGGCAATATTCTGGCAGCATATTTTGCGCGTGAAATGGGTGTGCCGATCGCGAAACTGATCTGCGCGTCCAATGACAATAAGGTGCTGACCGACTTTATCCGTTCGGGCGCTTATGATATCCGCGGCGAGGTGCGCAAATTCTACTGCACCAATTCTCCGTCCATGGACATTCTGATCTCCAGCAATCTGGAGCGCCTGCTGTATCTGCTTAGCGGTCGTGACGGTGCACGGATTCGCGACTGGATGAACGGGCTGGATAAGGACAAGGTGTATGAGGTCAATGAAAAGGTTCGGGCGGGGCTCGGCGATTTTTACGGCGGCTATTGCACGCAGGAGGAAACACTCGCGACCATCGGCAGGATGTGGCGTGAAAATCATTACCTGATGGATACGCATACGGCGGTCGCTTATAAGGTCTATGAGGATTACCGCAAGGAGAGCGGCGATGAAACGCCGACGGTCATCGCATCGACAGCAAGCGCATACAAGTTCGCGGAGAGTGTGGCCTCGGCAATCGGCATCGGCCCTTGCGCCGACGGATTCGCTTATGTGGCGGCACTTGCGAAAGAGACCGGTGTACCGGTTCCGTACGGGCTTGCGGGACTGGATCAGAAACCGGTTCGCCACACCGACGTAGTGGATGCTGCAGCGATGTCGGAGGCTGTGCTGGAAGCACTGAAATAGCAATGAAGCAGCAAAGAGAAAAATGGCCATATGCCTATGCGGCTTTACTGCCGGGCTATGAACTTTATGAAGTCATCGATTTCAGCAAGGATCCGAAGCTGCAGAAACGGATTGCCTGGAGTGGACTTGCTGTCATCTGCGCGATGACAGCGGCCGCGCTGCCGGTGCATACGCTGCGGTCAGCGGTTTCCATGCCGCCGCTGCAGATTGCAGCTGCGGTGATTGCGGCACTGGTCGGTCTGGTCGTGTATCTGCTGCTGCACGAAGGGGTGCATGGCATGTGCATCAAGTTCTTCACCGGTGTGCCGGCGCAGTATGGCTTCGAGCTGCGAGCGGGTATGGCCTATGCGAGCAGCCGGTTCTTTTTTCGCAGGACGGCGTACATGATCATTGCGCTGGCGCTGATCGTGGTATGGGGCATTGTACTGACCCTGCTGCTGCGAGATATACCGGAGCAATACTGGTGGTATCTGTATGCGATCCAGATCTTCAATGCCAGCGGTGCGGCAGGGGATCTGTTTGTGACCTATCGTATTTTGACGATGCCAAAAGATGTGCTGGTTCTGGATACAGGCATGGAGATGAAATTTTTCGCGCCGACGCATTTTGCCTAAAGAGAATTGAAGCAGGAAGCCCATTGGCTTTAGACAATGGGTAGTTCGCTCGTACAGTGTAAAAACGCTGTGAAAAGCCTGAAAAAGCAAACTACAGAAAACTGTGAGAAAAAACGTGGCTTTCCTGAAAGAAAAAATGCAGCTTTGTCGAAATTTTGCTTGCAAAGCCGGTCCGGATATGCTATAGTAATATAGGTGTCGCTGAGCGGCACAAACTTGGAGGATTGACCGAGTGGCTAAGGAGCTTGATTGGAAATCAAGTAAGGTGTAACAGCCCCGTGGGTTCGAGTCCCATGTCCTCCGCCATACAGACGGAAGTGAGCGATCACTTCCGTTTCTTCGTTTTTGTTGGAATTTCAATGGGTACGGGCTGCGAAGCGCTTCCTTCTCTCTGAAATATCGCCCGATCCGGCGCGGGTGGTGCTCCCTTTGGCTTTTGCATCGGTATCGTCCCTCGCCTTTCGGAATTTTCGGACATTTACGAAAATTTGATATTACAAAATTGATTTTCCTTCGAATATGGAGTATAATATTTATAAAGAAATGTTCAAAAATGCCCCTTTGTCTGAAGAGCCGTATCGGAGGATGCCAATATGATCAATGTTATGATTGACGAGTTCACGCCTTGCCTAAAGGATGCAAAAACCGGAGAATTAGTGCAGACCGAGGTTATCAGAATCAAAAGAAAATCTTTTCTAAGAAAATATAACAAGAAAAATGGATGGTATGTTAACTGGGAAAGTCTGCTCGACGAAAACGAGATATATGCCCTTGTCGTGGAAGGCTCTGTGGATATTCAGGGTATGGTTGCAGTGGCAAAAGACAACGACATGAGCGCATTGTACATCGCCTGGATGTGTACAAATCCGGAAAACAATAAGCTTATAGCGGATGAAATAAAATATTATGGTGTGGGAGGTCATCTCTTCGCGATTGCTGCACAAAAATCTATCGAATACGGATTTGGTGGGTTCATGTATGGATTCGCAGCTGATAAAGAACTCCTCGAACATTATGTAAATGTATTTAATGGCGAATATATAGGTGTCCTTCACCCATATCAATTTGCCATAGACGAAGAAAGCGCTGCTAAAATAATGGAGGTGTATGATTATGAATGGACAGATGAAGAAATATAGAAAATCCCTCGAAGGGATGTCTGAGCCGATTATGCTCAGTCAAATGGAAAAAACGATGGATCTTCGCGCCCTAATGCAGTATGCCAAGAATAAGGGGGTCAAGGTCTCACAGCTTACCGAAAGCGAACGGCTTCAGCATAGCCATGTGAAAAGCCGAATCTCATTATAATGAATATCCTTCAGGGGCTATCGCGCAGCTAACTTTCTTATGTCAGCGGTCCGATAGCCTTGTTTCATATGATATTGTGTTTTCTAAAAAACGAAAGTTTATGCGGTTTTCAAAATCATGGCATGATTCGAGTCCCATGTCCTCCGCCATACAAGACGGAAGTGAGCGATCACTTCCGTTTCTTCGATGTGTGCCAGGCATGGCGTAAGTCTTGCGGGTGAAAGTCCCGTCACGGGTATTTACCGCCAAGTGTAGCGAACCACAAGCCGAAAACAGCAATGTTTAGGGGGAGGAAGTGGTGCAGCAAAACCGCTGAGCCTACGGACAGAAACTGGATATGAGGCTATATGGCGGGCGAGATTGCTTAGCAAATAGAAGCCCAAAAGGTAAACGTAACGCCAAGAGAGTAAATCCAGAGGTTGTGCGGTGAAAGACTTGCGTCTTACCCTGGGAGGCCTAGGTAGCGTACAACTTGTACGTGCGATAAAAAGTTCATATCCAGGAGTCAGCTGAGACCATAGTATCCCGAAGCACCAATGGGAAAAGGGTCTAATGTAAATATATTGCAAATCGCTGTAAGCAAGGTTAGAATAGTCCGGAATCGAGGAAATGCTTAACAAGTGGAAACGTATGTCTACGGAAGCAAAAGGTAAACAAAGAGCCGACCAGGACTGGTCGACCCATTGCAATACTATCTGAGTGATATTTGATTCTATATTGATGTAGCGCCGTATACGAGAACCGTACGTACGGTGCAATGGGAGGGTGAGGAAAAATATCTCACTCTACCCTATTAGGTCTTATATCTGCATTTGATTCCTGAGTTTTTCAAGCACCGGGATGTTCTCCCCGACATACCAATAACTGCCGCCGTTTAGCACGTCGGTCTGCATGCGGATAAGCCTTGCATGCAAGTCGCCCAGAGATGGATCGCCAAGGCTACCACAACCGTAAATAACCCGCAAAAATACTGGATAGCTTTTGTTCTCGTATACCTTGCGTCAATATCCGTATTCAGTGCCTTCACCATGAAAGAGTAGAGGAAGCAACCAAGCGATCCCATTCCGACGACCAATGCAGGCTTCCACAAGGCGTAGGTGCCGGACAGATAACAGGCTCTGTTGAACATTCCGGTGTCCGTCTTCTGCAGCGGAACACATCCCAGCAGCCAATCGCCGGCAGCCATCAATATCCCGCCGATTGCGCCAAGAATACAGCATTGGATAAACGATTTCTTTTCTTCCTTCTTCATCTTCTTCGTTCCTGTGCATTTATTTCATGATCTTCATGCAAAAGTCGCAGCGGTCATCGCCGCGCCCCAGCGTTTTTGTTCGATGCCAAATGAGCTTCGAATGCAGACCGGCGTAGCTGATATCGTCGCTGTCGCAAAAGCAGCAGCAGAGCTCAGGACATCCGTATGCCACGCAGGTGTCGTGATAGGGACACTTCATCATATCCACACGCCA
>ERZ857480.6847-NODE-10515-length-13985-cov-5.0000_pt1 | contig 13985 bp, 15 predicted proteins | sample MGYA00519767_ERZ857480 | MGnify/ENA primary metagenome ERZ857480 (study PRJEB31778, sample SAMEA3449210) | human gut metagenome | biome: human gut; feature: human-associated habitat; material: faeces | place: United Kingdom | collected 2010/2012 ...
CGGCGAAACTTACAGCGTTACTTTTAAGAAAGAATGGGATGCTCGTGCGACGCTGCATACGGTTGTTGCCACGATTGCTGACGACCCTGATACCAAGCTGTTTGTAATGTCTTACATTGATGCGGACGGCCTTGATGCAAGAGCTGACTACATTAAGCGCTATAATCTGGGCGGTTCCTTCTTCTGGCAGTACGGCGGCGACACAAACTGCGTGCTGACGAGCCATATGGCGGAAGTATTGGATACAAAGTATGATCCGGTTTCCAAGGTTGTGAAATCCATTGATGCAATCGATACGGATAACCTGACGCTGGAAGACGCAGAGGCAGTTGCGGCGGTTCGTGCAGCTTATGAAGCGCTAACCGACGAGCAGAAGGCACAGATTACCAATTTGGATAAGCTGACGGCTGCTGAGGCTGTACTGGCTGAGCTTGCAAAGGGTGAAGAGCCGACTAAGCCTGCGGATCCGGACAATTCCGGAACCAAATCGCCGGATACCGGCGATAATATGCCGATCGTTTTGCCGATTGCTATGATTGGTGCAGCCATCGCAAGCTTGCTGATAAAGAGACGTCTTTGCAGATAGTTCGGTAAAAAGATATTGTTGTAGTATGAAAAGGTAATCAAAGAAGAGCCATACGAAAGTATGGCTCTTCTTGATTTCGGATTACAGCGAAATAAAGAAAAAAGGTTATGACCGGCGTGGTTTATTTGACGCCGACAACAATCAGTTCTGCGTCTGATGTTCCGGTGTTTCGTATGCCATGGGTGTCGCCGTCGGACACAAGGGAGTAGTCGCCTTTCTGCATAGGAATTTCCCTGCCGTTATAAATTAAAATACAGGAGCCCTTGAGAAGATAATAGATTTCCTCTGTGCCGCTGTGGAGATGCTCGCCGATTGAACTTCCCGCAGGAATGACGTCGTGGTGAAAGAAAAGAATACCATGTGTGCTCTCCTGCTCCTTATGTAAGGAACGGCAAAGCAGGGAGCCAGCTCCGTCATGGCAATGCGCTATTTCGATTTGTTCTGCTTCTGCATGTCTGCGTATCATAAAGTTCCCTCCTGTTTTAACTTGGCTTATAAAAGATAGTATAACACAGTTCCATATCCTTGAACAGCAGATAACAGGAGAACCGCCATGAACGGCCGAGGAAAGTATCAGGCTTAAAAGTTTTGTTATTTGCTTGAACACAAGATATAGTTGTCAGGAATAATTTTTTTCGCAATATATTGTGTTTGCCTCTTGCTAAATCATAGCTTCTGTAGTAGAATGATTGCACAGGCAATTAAACGACTTTGACATAAGGAAGCAGATGGAGAGGAGTACGGAAAATGAAAATTATCAAGCGCAACGGGTCGGAAGAGACCTTTGACCGTAATAAAATCAAAAACGCAATTATCAAGGCAAACAATGAGACAGAGGGCAAGCCGGAGCTGACGGAGCGTCAGATCGACTATATCTCCCTGGTGATCGAGGATCACTGCAATGAGATGGGGCGTGCGCTTTCTGTTGAAGAGATTCAGGAACTTGTTGAAACGCATATTATTTTACAGGGCGCACCGGAGACCGCAAAGCGTTATATTCGCTATCGCTTTACGAGAAATCTCGCACGTGTTGCCAATACCACGGACAACCAGATTCTCTCGCTGATTGAGTGCAACAACGAAGAGGTAAAACAGGAGAATTCCAATAAGAATCCAACGGTAAACTCTGTACAGCGCGACTATATGGCGGGCGAGGTCAGCAAGGATTTGACCAAGCGGATTTTGCTGCCGCAGGACATCGTGAAGGCGCATGAGGAAGGTATTATTCACTTCCATGATGCGGATTATTTTGCGCAGCATATGCACAACTGCGATCTTGTAAATCTGGAGGATATGCTGCAAAACGGTACGGTCATTTCCGGTACGATGATCGAAAAACCGCATTCCTTTTCGACTGCATGCAACATTTCGACGCAGATCATTGCGCAGGTCGCCTCCAATCAGTACGGCGGACAGTCTATTTCTCTTGCGCATCTGGCGCCGTTTGTCCAGATTTCCCGTGAGAAGATTCGCAAACAGGTGCTTTCCGAAATGGAGCAGTTCGGTATTGCCGCGACACAAGATCAGGTTTCCGCTCTTGTGGAAAAACGAGTCCGCGAGGAGATCAACCGCGGCGTTCAGACTATTCAGTATCAGGTGGTCACGCTGCTTACCACGAACGGACAGGCGCCGTTTGTGACGGTGTTTATGTATTTGAATGAGGCGAAAACGGAGCAGGAGAAAAAGGATCTCGCCATTATTATTGAAGAGGTCTTAAACCAGCGTATCACGGGTACGAAAAATGAGGCCGGCGTATGGGTGACGCCTGCGTTTCCAAAGCTGATTTATGTATTAGAAGAGGACAATATCCATGAGGATTCACCGTATTGGTATCTGACCGAACTTGCCGCCAAATGTACGGCGAAACGTATGGTGCCGGACTATATTTCGGAAAAGGTCATGTTGCAGCTTAAAATTGATGATAACGGCAATGGAAACTGCTATACCTGCATGGGATGCCGCAGCTTCCTTACGCCGTATGTGGATCAGAATGGGAAGCCGAAGTACTACGGTCGTTTTAACCAGGGGGTTGTGACAATCAATCTAGTGGACGCCGCCTGCTCTGCTTGCCGTGAGGGAAAAAGCGAGGAAAGATTCTGGCAGGTTCTTGACGAGCGGTTAGAGCTTTGTCACAGGGCTTTGCAATGCCGCCATGAGCGGCTGGAGGGCACACGGTCCGATGCGGCACCAATTCTTTGGCAGTACGGCGCTCTGGCACGGCTTGAGAAAGGAGAGCCGATCGACGAGCTTCTGCATGGCGGCTATTCTACACTGTCCCTGGGCTATGCGGGATTGTGGGAGTGTGTATATGAGGTGACCGGCAAAAAGCTGACCGAGCCAGAGGGCAAGGCGTTCGGTCTGCGAGTGATGCAGGCGTTGAACGACGCGTGCATGAAATGGCGCAATGCAGAGAACATTCACTATTCACTCTATGGCACGCCGCTTGAGTCTACGACATATAAATTCGCAAAATGCCTGCAAAACCGGTTTGGCATTATTCCGGGAGTTACTGATCGAAACTATATCACGAATTCCTATCATGTGCATGTGACCGAGCCGATTGATGCGTTTGAAAAGCTGAAGCTGGAATCCGAGTTTCAGGCGCTTTCTCCGGGCGGCGCTATCTCATATGTCGAGGTACCGAATATGCAGCACAATATTCCGGCTGTGCTTGAAGTGATGAAGTTCATTTATGACAACATCATGTATGCGGAGCTTAATACAAAGAGCGATTATTGCCAGGTCTGCGGTTATGACGGCGAGATTCAGATTGTAGAAGAGGACGGAAAGCTTGTATGGCACTGTCCGAGCTGCGGCAATGAGGACCAAACAAAAATGAATGTAGCGAGACGGACCTGCGGATATATTGGCACGCAATTCTGGAATCAGGGTCGCACGCAGGAAATCAAAGAGCGGGTGCTTCATCTCTGATGCGGTACGGAAGTATAAAAAAGTGCGACATTGCCAATGGCATTGGGGTGCGGACCGTGCTGTTTGTGTCCGGCTGCACACACCATTGCAAGGGCTGCTTTCAGCCGGAGACATGGGACTTTTCCTATGGCGAGCCGTATACGGAAGCGGTGGAGGAAGAGATTATCGAGTCGCTGCGTCCTTCGTATATAAATGGCTTGACACTTTTGGGCGGTGAACCGTTTGAACCGCAGAATCAGCGCGTACTGGTTGGTCTTTTGCGGCGGGTGTGCAAAGAGCTTCCTGAAAAAACGATCTGGAGTTTTTCCGGATATACGTGGGAGGAACTGACGGGAGAAAGCCGAGCGCGCTGTGAGGTGACAGATGAGATGCTGTCCATGCTCGACGTATTGGTAGATGGTGAATTTGTGGAGGAAAAGCGCAATATCTCGCTTCGTTTTCGCGGAAGCGAAAATCAGCGATTGATTGACGTGCCAAAGTCGGTTGCTGCGGGACATGTCGTTTTATGGAATGCGTAATTTGATATAAGAAAATTTATTTGAGCAACGGCTGAGTCTGTTTATCGGATTCAGCCGTTGTTTTTTATGCTTTTAATCAAAAATAAGCGTCCGCACTTACAGGTACGAACGCTTATCTCAGGTTTTTTAGTAAAAGCCATCAAGACAATTAAACGACTTGTGTTTCTTTTGGGGCGCCTACCAAAGAACAGCAGTGAAGACCGGTTTCATTTTCCTCGGTTTGCCTTCTCCATTTTCTTTACATTTTTTACGTGCTCTGCAATCTGCTTTTTATCGGTTATCCGATATTTCATCAGCGCATGATATACTGCGTCCACGTCAAGATTATTATCCTTGGCAAAACGCTCCTGACGAAGGTATTTCGGGAGCCGTTTGATTGTAATAACCGGCAGTTTTTTGGGGATATAAAGCGCCACTTTACGATTTGTAAAGACGACAAGACTTTCAATATTTACGTTATAGATATTCTCCTTGCCCAAAAGATGGCGAATGCAGTCAATGTGCGTCTGATTCTGCATCAAAGGATTATACATGGTATGACGCTCTTTTCCCATAATATGCAGCCAGTCTTTTTTCTTCGGCTCGCCGTAAACCTCGCCGCCGATATTTTTCGTCTCGACTACAATCAGGCCAAAAAAGCCGATTAGAATATGGTCGATCTGTGTGGTTTTGTCATAAAGCGGCAGATAAAGATCATTCATTACTTTGAAACTGCGGATACCGGCAAACTTGCGAAGCTTTGCCGCAACACGTTTTTCTCCCTCAATACCAAGCTTTTTTTGGTGCGCATTTCGAATAAAACGCGCAATCAGCAAAGCCAAAATGACGACAAGCAAAACAGATCCTGCAATAATATAAGGCAGATATTTTTCCATGGTTGTCCTCCGAACGTATAAGCGCGCTGAAGAAAACGCGCAGTGTGTTAATAAATAGTATAGCACAAACGAATAAAAATGGGAATAGCGGCGACACTATATTTGCAAACTGTTCAAAAGCATCTTGCGGCGAACAGCTGCATAATGACGTTCCGTTTTGGAACGAAAGCTTGGAGGTTTCGCTATGCTTGATCGAATCGCGCTGATTCTCGTCATCATCGGTGCGCTCAACTGGGGCGGCATCGGAATTTTCGGATTCGACACGGTCGCTTGGCTTTGCGGCGGTCAGACGGCGATTTTTGCGCGTATCATCTACACATTGGTCGCAATCGCCGGTATCTGGTGCATTTCGCTGCTGTTCAGGCGCGGAAATGAATTGCTCGGCGACTAATGAGCTGCTATTTAAGAGTAACCATTTGATAGATGGAAGCCGATGTCTTTTTAAAAGACACCGGCTTTCGTCTTACTTTAGATTACATGCTATTACAGTATCGATTCGCGCAAGGGGTCGGAGAGTATTTCCTTTTTTTCTTCAAAAAGATTCAGCAAGGCGTTTAGGCCGGTTTGCTTAAGATAGGCGTATTCTTCTTCTGAGATCAAAAGCACGGCCATCCATCGGACGCAGATGTCGTCGAACGTCTGATCGGAGAGTGATTTGTCCCACAGAGAAAACGGCGCCAGAAGAATATGATGCATTTTACTCTCCGGAATATACGTGCGCACGCTGTCTTCCCAAACGGTTCCGGCTGTACATTTCGCCTGCGCTGTCATAATCTGTACGGCGCATCGGCTGATAAGCTCAGGAAAATCTTCGTATTCTGCACGGCATATACCGCAGAGTTCAAAACGCAGCGGCTTTTTACCTACTCGCTGTCCCACCGGATAATGCATAACGCCAAGCGTCGCACAGGAAACTTCTCCTTGCCGCGGCGTATCGGTACCGGTTAAGATGTCAATGCTCATTTCCTCTGCCGGACTGTAGTGGCGGAAAACACGCGGAGATCCGCCGAATACCTCACAGGCATTGTGATATAAAGTTTCGTTTTGTCTGAGCTGCTGTTCCAGTACCGAGATCTTGTTTTTTTGCTGCTTCATTCCAAAATAAACTCCTGCTTTTTATTGACTTTCAACACGCGGATATAGAAAAAGCCTGTCCTGCGACAGACTTTTCCTTCTGCTCAATCAGCAGGAAGCTTCTACGATTTCCTTGGTATCTTTTGCGATAGCAAGCTCTTCATTTGTCGGAATTACCCAAACCGCGACAGGCGAATCTGATTTCGAAATCTTGTGATCCTCGCCGGTATTATGTGCATTTTCAGCTTCATCAAGCTCAATACCCATGAACTTCAGATCTTCACAAACCTCAGCACGCAGCTCACCGGAATTTTCGCCAATTCCGCCAGTGAAGAGGACTGCGTCTACGCCGCCCATAGCTGCCGCGTATGCACCGATGAACTTTTTGATCTGGTAACGGACGATTTCACATGCCAGCCTTGCACGATGGTGACCCTCGTGCGAAGCGTTGACGAGATCGCGCGCATCAGAGGACAGGCCGGAGATTCCAAGAAAGCCGGATTTTTTGTTGAGAATGTCGCTCATTTCGTCCGGGGTGAGATGCTCCTTATTCATCAGATAAGTGACGACGGAGGGATCGATTCCGCCGGAGCGCGTGCCCATAATAAAGCCGTCAAGAGGAGTAAAGCCCATCGTGGTATCGACGCATTCGCCGTCCTTTACCGCAGTGATGGAGGAACCGTTGCCAAGATGGCAGACAATGATTTTGGTTCCTTCTTTTTTACCGATTTTTTCGAGATAGTGACCGCTGACGTAACGATGACTCGTACCGTGGAAGCCGTATCTGCGGATATGATATTTCTCATAATATTCATACGGAATACCGAACATATAGGCTTTTTCCGGCATTGTCTGATGGAACGAGGTATCGAATACCGCGACCATTGGGACATCTTCTCCGAAAACCGAACGGCAGGCGCGAATAGCAGCGGCCTGCGGCGGATTATGAAGCGGGCCGAGTTCGCTTAAATCTTCAATGGTTTTGACGACCTGCTCGTTAATCAGCGTGGATACTTTATAGAACTCGCCGCCGTGCAGGACGCGATGTCCGACTGCGCCGATTTCACTTACATTGTCGATTACTTTGCCCTCACCGGAAGTCAGCACCTTTACGACCTCCATGAACGCTTCTTTGTGCGTCGGGAAGTCCACCTCATACTGAAGCTTCTGCTCGCCGACCTTATGGGTGATGAGTCCGCCCGCACCGATTCTTTCACAGTTGCCCTTTGCGATTACGCTTTCATCCTTCATGTCGATCAGCTGATATTTAAGAGAGGAGCTGCCGGCATTGATGACTAAGATTTTCATATTTTCCATCCTTCCGAGTATCTTTTTCTCGTACAAAGTCGTTGACAAGGCACGACTATCTTTATATTATTACGATAGACGGAAAATTTCAAGTGTAAATCGTGTTTTCCTGCGGCTTACGATCAAAAAAGGAGGCGTTTTCGTGAAAATCGCCGGTATTATTGCAGAGTACAATCCGTTCCACAACGGCCATCGTGTGCATATAGAAAAAACAAGAGCAGCGGGATTTACCCATATTGCAGTTGTGATGAGCGGCCCGTTCGTCCAGCGCGGGGAGCCTGCCATATTGGATAAATGGACACGCGCAAGAACTGCGGTAGAGCATGGCGCGGATCTTGTCATTGAATTGCCCGCAGTATATGCGCTTTCCTCTGCGTCGGATTTTGCGCGCGGCGCCGTTCTTTTGCTGCGGGAGGCAGGTGCAGAGACGCTGAGCTTTGGAAGCGAATGCGGAGATACCTCGCTGCTTGCAGATCAGGCGTCGCGCCTTTCTGCTGTGGAAGCGTCGGATGCAATGCGGTCTTTTTTAAAAAAAGGCATGTCCTTTCCGCGTGCCAGGCAGACGGCATGGGAAGCCGTTTACGGGAAATCCCCTGTTTTTACGAATCCAAACGACCTGCTTGCAGTTGAGTATATTCGGGCAGCACGCGAGACAGCGCCGGAGATGACGTTTTTGGCAGTGAAGCGAACCGGCGCGGCACATGACGGAAAAAGCCCGGAAGGCATGTTTGCGAGCGCATCCTTTCTGCGCGCGCAGATAGACGAACCGTATCGCTGCGCGCCGTACATGCCGTCAAAATCATATCGAGCCATGTCGAGACTGCTTTTAGAGAATGCGGCCCCTGTGCGCATGACAGAGATTGAACGACATGTTTTATACGTTCTGCGGAACATGCAGACGGAGGATTTTGCAAGACTGCCCGACGTGGGAGAGGGCTTAGAAAACCGGCTTTACCGTGCAGCGCGTACGGCCGGTTCGCTTGCGGATTTTTATGAGTTCGCCAAAACCAAGCGTTATCCACATGCACGTCTGCGTCGAATTGCTTGCTGCGCGGCACTGGGAATTCAGGCCGGAGATAAAAGAAAAGAGCCGTCCTATCTGCGCGTGCTTGCGTTAAACGGTCGCGGCGCAGAAATTCTTTCAGCCTGCAAAAAGAAAACTGCATTGCCGGTCGGAGTAAACTTTGCGGATTTGTACCGCATGCATCCGGATGGAATCGAAACAGATTTGCGCGCACAGGAGCTGTTTGCGCTCGCCCAGCCGGAAATTCAGCCATGTGGCCGTGATTTTACCGAACAGGTGAGGTTGCAGAACGAGACCAGTTGACTTTGTTATGCCGTTCACTCCTGCATCCGCTTCTTTTCTATTTTGCAGCGGCTGTAGCGCGCGACACACCGTTTTATCTCCTCGCACCTTGGAAGGCAGAGAATTCCTCTGTGAATATAACTTCCGACATAGTCCCAGTCGGCGGTAAACGGATGATCTGAAAAAAGATAGTAGTCCATACAGGAGTTAGACTTGCTATAGTACAGTGTAAGCGCCGTTTCATGCACCTGTACAAGGTCGCTCCACAGGACGCACCGATTCCATGATTTGTAATGAGGATTCGAGATGTAAACACCAGCTTCATCTATTTTCCATTGTGCTTGACAGCGAACAATCTGCCGCACAGAATAAAGCGCAACGATAATCAAGAGAATTCCGGCAAGGATAAGCGTATATTGGCCGGAAAAAATTCCGGCTGTCACAAAAGCGATTCCTGAGACAAGGAAAAGAATCAGCATCATCGTCCAGTATATGCGGCACACCGGCGGATAAACCCTGCCAGAATACGGGCAGCCTGTGTTTTGATAAAGCGCGCATGTATTGAGCCGGTATATTTTGTAGTGCTCCAGACAAGCAGTGGTTTCTGCGTTTTTAGGGATGACAACAATATCGGCACGCTTAAAATAAGAATGGATTCCTTGAAACGGCGGCACACAGCCTGTGTCAGAACTGAAAAGGTAGCACTCCTGCGCTGAATAGCCGAAAAACACAATCGTTTCCCTGACATACATCATTTTTCCCAGGATAACGAGCGGTTTTGCTTCTTATACCAGCGGTTTTGAATGGAAACACCGGTTTCATCCATTGTAAAACGGCTGAGACGGGAGATACCATACCAAAAGAACACCGAGATGAGACAAAACGGAAAAATACTTACCAAAAGAGGTGAGTAAAAACCGGATAGAGCCGGATAGACCGCGGCGCATAGCAGTATTCCGTCAAACAGAAGACAGAGCAACGGAAGAAGAATAATGCCGACTGTGCATTCGACAAATCCTTTTGCTTTCATTGGTTCCTCCTTATACGGCAGAGGTCAGCAGAAGCGCTGCGGCAAACAGTATGACGAGGTGGAGCACTGTGTGAAACAGCAGGCGGGCTTCGCTCGGAAGAGGCTCACGTCCTAAAATGCGGCGCTCCATCCGCATAGTGAGAAGCGGATAACGGATACGCAGGAAGACGAGCAAAATGAGGGAGGCGCCCAAGACAAGACGGAGCCAATCCCCAGCGATATGCTCATATTCCCCAGAGGCAAATCCAGCCATGCGGCGGAGATTGGGTGAAAAATTGATATATGGATTTTTTTCATCCGCTTGTTCGACATCCCCATAAACAGGGCGATCATATTCGTCATATAAGAAGCGGTTGCCCTTTTGATATTTCCCGTTGAACAGAACTTCTCCCGTCCAGCCATCTGTTATGGAGACAGTCTGCCAAAACTCACTGTCCGGCTGAAAAGCCACGGTATACGTATGCGCTTTATTATGAGGAACCGTATAGACGACATCTGCGCCGTGATCCGATTGAGAAACGGAAACACACAGCGTGCCATAGGCGTTAGAACCGGTATAGACTACTGTTCCGCCGTTTTTCTGTTTTGTGAGAAAGGCACCGTCCATGTCCACCCCTGTGGCGAAAAATGCACGCAGGTAAAAAAACAGTGCAACTGCACACAATGTGCCGCAGATACTGAGCAGCAATTTTCGATGCCTTGCGCAAAAATGTATGATTTTTTGGATATAAGCCGCAAGCGACATTCTGTGCATCCTCCTTGTTTTATGGCATGAACCAAAATGGATAAGGCGATGATGGAATACTTTGTTTCTTAAATGGAAAATGTAATAATTCTGATAAAATATCCAGAATTTGTTCCGACATTCGACTGTTTTTTTCTTTTATTTTACTGAAACGCCGTATAAAATGCAAGCATGAAAGACGGTATATTGGAAAATTTCGCTTACCCGATCCGATAAAAGATCATAAGAATCGAGTCTAAGGTTACTTTAAGGCCGATGTGCTTAAATGATAATAGAGGAGGATGTATATGAAGCTTTTATTTGCGGAGGACGAGGTCAGTATGTCTGAGGCTGTCGTGGACATTCTGACCTATCACAAATATCTGGTAGACGCCGTATATGACGGAGAAGAGGCTCTGGCCTACGCCTGTGCTGAACACTATGACGGGATTATTTTGGATATTATGATGCCGAAAATGAACGGCCTTGAGGTTCTTTTATCACTGCGGAAAAAGGGCTGCCGCACGCCGGTTTTGCTGCTGACGGCGAAAGGCGAGGTAGAAGATCGGATACAAGGGCTCGATTTTGGTGCGGATGACTATTTGCCAAAGCCCTTTGTAATGGGAGAGCTGCTTGCGCGCATTCGAGCGATGCTCAGACGCCGTGAGACGTATACGCCGGATGTGCTTACCTGCGGAGAGCTTTCTTTGAATCAGAAAAGCTACGAACTTTGCGGAAAAGGGCAGAGTTTTGTTCTGCCGAAGCTTGAGTATCGTTTGATGGAGCTGTTTATGCTCAATCAGGAAACGTATCTTTCAAGTGAGGATCTGCTTACAAAGGTATGGGGCTATGACACAGAGGCGGAGATTGGAACCGTATAGGTATATATTTCCTATTTGCGCAAGCGTCTTGCTGCGCTTGACGTTAAGGTTGAAATCAGGGCACGGCGCAATATCGGTTACAAGCTGGAGGTAATACCATGATTGAAACGCTTCAGCGCAAATTTGTATTGACAGCAATGACAGCAATTTCTGTCTTGCTGTTGGTTTTGCTTGGTGCAATCAATCTCATAAACGGATGGTCGGTGAACCGTCAGACCGACAGAACGCTTGCCATGCTTTCGGAAAGGGAGGGAATTTTGCCGCCGCAGCGCGATTTGGAGGAAAAGGAGCCGAAGGATTCGCTTGATCCGCCGTTCAACGAGGATACGGCAATGTCCGCGCGGTATTTCATTATCCGTCTCGATTTAAAAGGGAGTGTTGCATACACAGATTTGAATCACATTTCTTCGGTGACGAAGGAAGAGGCTGAGCTGCTGGCGCAGCAGGCGGCGCGCAGCGGGAACAGCAGCGGAACAATAGCTCGTTTTCGCTATCAGGTAACAGACGCCCGCGATCAGAAGGGAACCGTGTTTGTTTTTTTAGATACCTCTGCACAGCTTTATTCCATTCTGTCGGTGCTTGCAATCTCCGTTTCAATCGGCGCTGTCTGCTGGATTCTGATGCTGTTTTTGGTGATTTTACTTTCCAAGAGAGCAATCCTGCCGATTGCCCGCAATATAGAAAGGCAGAAGCAGTTTGTGACGAACGCAGGACATGAAATTAAAACACCGCTTGCCATTATTCTTGCCAACACAGATGCCTTGGAGCTACACAATGGCCAGAGCAGATGGAGCCAGAACATCCGGTCGCAGACACTTCGCTTAAACGGTTTAATGCAGAACCTTTTGATGCTGGCACGGATGGATGAGGGAGCCGCGGCACTTCCATGTTCTGATTTTTCTGCAAGCGATCTGTTGAAAGAGACGACCGTTCCTTTTTATGAGCTGGCGGCTCAGCGCCATGTTTCTATTGAGGAGCGGATTCAGCCTGACATCATGCTGCATGCAAGCAGGGAACTGACTGGACAGTTATTTTCGATTCTGCTTGACAATGCGGCAAAATATACGGACACCGGCGGAACAATGATACTTACATTGGAAAAAGCAGAAAAGGACGTTATACTTCAAACCGAGAATACGTGTGCTTCACCGCCGGAGGTTGAACCGGAACGGCTTTTTGAGCGATTTTACCGCGGCGACAGCGCCAGAACGCAGAAAAACGGCGGCTATGGTGTGGGGCTTTCTGTTGCGCGTGCTATTGTGCAGTCGCAGAAGGGAAGCATACAGGCAGCTTACAGTTCTAACGGCACGGTTATTTTTACTGTGAGGCTATAAGCAGAGGTCAAGGCCTTCATACTGATTAAAAGTAATACAGCTCAAACATCGGGTCATCTCCGGTGTTTGAGCTGTATTACTTTAAGAGCAAAAATGATTCGATCAGTTTTCCGGAAATTGCAGAGGATGCGCGCCGTACTGCATAAGTTCGATCCGATTGCCGAATGGATCGACAAGCCACATCTGAATGTTGCCGTCCAAGCCTTCGGATGGAGCGGCAACAACCGGTACGCCGCGCTTTACAAAGTCGTCATACATATCCGCGATATTGTCCACCTCGATGCAGAGATGCTCAAAGCTCCCAGTGTTGCCGTGAGGCGTTTGATCTGCGGATGCGCCGTAAAACAGTTCGAGAAACTGCGCGGGGGCGAAGCGCAAATACAAAAGCGTCCGCCCGTCGCCAAGCGGCAGGGTGAAAAGCTTTTCCATACCGAGAAGATCACAGTAGTAGTGAATTGCCACGTCGATATTTGAAATATTGTAAGCGGCGTGCGCAATACGTCTCATGGCCATAGTAAAGAACTCCTTTTTCTTTTAATATAGCAGGTTTTCATACGCTTTGCAATCAAAAGATAGGAGAAAAGGACGAAAATGACGAATATCGTCTGTCATAATAAGGCATGCAAAGGAGGCGATAGAGATGTTTTACAACCGGATCTTAAGAGAAAATCGAAGGCTTGTGGAAGAGAATGAGCGGCTGAGGCGACGCTTAGAGGAGAAAGAGGAGGAAGAGATACGCGAGCTGGAACGGCGTCGGAAAATGCGGAATTTTTGGGCGTATGACGGAACGCCGCAGGAGGGATTTTCAGAATGAACAGAATAACGGCGCAGCAGGTGGAAGCAGAATATGCCGATGGACGCGCGTATAAAACGCAGGTGGGCGTATACGAAAATACCAAACGAAACGAACGTTTTTTTATCGGAGATCAATGGTATGGTGTGAACGCGCCAAAAGACCTTGATCGTCCGGTGTTTAACATTTTGAAGCGTGTGGTTTCATATTTTGTCGCAACGGTTGTTTCGGACGACGTTGCGGTACAGCTTTCCGACTTCTACGGCGGGACAGACGCATATTTAGACGCAGTGACCAAGCAGTTAGAGGCAGTGATTGAGGGAGCGGGCATTAAAGAAAAAAACCGCGATGTAATCCGAAACGGTGCGGTGGACGGAGACGGCTGTCTGTATCTCTATTTTGATCCGGAGAAAGAAACAGGGCAGGCTGTGCGCGGCGCGATTGCCGCAGAGGTGATCGACAATACGAATCTCTATTTTGGAAATCCGTATTGTACGGAGGTGGAGCGTCAGCCATATCTGCTTGTCTCGGTTCGCAGAAGAGCGGAGGATATCCGCAGAGAAGCGATGCTGCATGGCATGAGCCAGAATGCGGCAGACGCGCTTTTGCCGCAGGAGGAAGAAGA
>ERZ857480.93388-NODE-144956-length-13982-cov-7.9798_pt1 | contig 13982 bp, 5 predicted proteins | sample MGYA00519767_ERZ857480 | MGnify/ENA primary metagenome ERZ857480 (study PRJEB31778, sample SAMEA3449210) | human gut metagenome | biome: human gut; feature: human-associated habitat; material: faeces | place: United Kingdom | collected 2010/2012 ...
CCCAGGAAGGTGAACGTCAGTCCAATTACTGCTTTCAGTATAGCTTAAGTAACAAGTACGTGTAAACCCTTACCGGTGTGCAAGGTTTTACCCGTCAATTATATTGTAACAGAAAGGTGAAATTATAATGGGCGCTATTGATGAGAAAAAAATGAGGTTATTAAAAGAAGTTAGTAGCATGAAAAAGTATTGGATCAATAAAGTAAAACAAATTGAAGATACAATGCTAGAAACTTATCAGATAGAGGATGAAAACGATAAGAGTGTTATTAATATCGAATTAAGTAATGAGCTATCTGATAGAATTAAAACTGTTACAAAAAATAATCCGTTTGCTGAGTTTGTCTTGTTTTTTTCTGTTTATCAAATATTATTACAACGTTATAATAACAGTAGATACCAAGTTGTTTTAACACCTGCATTTGAATTAAAACAAAAAAAATTAGAAAACTGGGTATTCTGTGAAATAGAAGATAGTCAAGAGAAAACTTTTAAAGAATTACTCAACGATAACATAAAAAAATTTAAAGATATCTTTGCGAATCAATTTTATTCAATCGAAGAACTGATGGCTGAAAAGAGCGAAATTCTAAATTTTCTTTGCAAAAATATTTTTGTATTAGAAACGTGTCAAAACATAAATGCTATAGAAAAATACTTGAATTCAAAGAAAAATCAAGTAGCTTTTGTTATTAATAAGAAAGAAAATTCTTTTGAGGTAAAATGTTATCATTTTAAAAATGAAAATAAAGAAGATGCAATATCTGTTTTGAGAAAATATGTAGAATTTCTTAATATTGTAACTGAAAAGTTAGATATTAATATTAAAGAATTCTTTTTATCTGAAGAAACCTATGCAATGGATAAAAATGAAGTAAAATCTTATAATTTAGATGTGGCTTTAGCAATAACAGATGAGAATGCTAAAAATGGTAATAAATTTTTTAGATATTTATATAATAATAATATTGAGTTGTTCAAGTGTACATCTCCACAACTTAATATGTTGCTTAATACTAGTAGCTATAAAAAAACAGGTTTTAATAATTGCTTAAAGAAAATCATTGTTGAAGATAATACTTTTGTTGTTAAAGACTTAAAAAAATGCATTTCAGAAAACAACGTAGAATTAATCTGTGTTACAGATTTAGGTAATAACTATAAATTAGCGACAAAATATGTTAATCAAGAACGTGTTATTGGAGTTGGATTCCCTTGTGAAGAATGGTTTTATGATATAAAAAATATTTATGGAGCTAGCCAGTATAATTTAGCAGATGGTAATGTATTCGTACAAGGGCAAAAATCGAGTTATCTAACAGGTTATAAAAAACAAAATGGCGAAATTGTTATTTCAAAAGAACATCTTCCATACTTTATTTTTAGTGGAATGAAATTTTCAAACGATACTATTATAAATAAAATTGTAGATGATGATATATTGTATGCAACATTTGTTTCTGATAGTACAAAAAAATTAGAATGTATTTATATTGTTACTAATGATAAGGAAAAAGACCAATTGGAGCTTCAAAATAGAATTAGAAGAATAATTGACATAAGTGAAGATATTAAAATTATATTTGGTACCAAATTACCGATTGATTCAAATGGAAAAGCTGATGCAGAAGCGATAAGAAAATTGGTTAAAGAAAAAATAAACATAGAAAGTCGTATTGAACCAAGGAATATAAAAGAAAAGGCAGTATTAAATGTATTTAAAAGAATACTTTTAGACGATTCAATTAATATGAATAGTAATTTTTTTGATTTTGGAGGAGATTCAATTAAAGCAATTCAAATTAGTGCACATTTAAAAGAGGAAGGATATGGTCTTGAAATAAGTGATATTTTGAGTTTGCAGATTATTTCTAAGATAGCTGATACTGTAGTTGAGACTCAAAATACATATTATCAGGGAATCTATGAAGGTGAAGCGGGACTTGTTCCTGTTCAAGAAAGATTCCTAAGAAATAAAGAAGAAGCATATAATGTTTTTAATCATTCAATTACGTTTATTAATAAAAAAGGAATAGATATTGAAGCAGCCAAAGCCGCATATTATGATATAATAGAACATCATGACACTCTACGCACAATATTTGTTCGAGATAACAAAAAAATTAGGCAAATTGTAAAGAACAATGTTGATGATTGCGTGTTTTTTGAATCAGAAGATTTGACAAATGATGCTGATTATAAAAACATAATTTGGAATGATATTAATTCAATTCAGAAAAAAATAAACATTTTTAATGGTAAAAATAGTTATGTTAAACTATATAAAACGTTAAATGGAGATTATTTGTCCATAACAATTCATCATATGGTCGTTGATGGAGTGTCATGGCGAATTATACTTGAAGATTTTATGACAGCATATAATATGCATAAGGAAGGAAAATGCGCTATTCTTCCGATGAAAACTGCACCATTTTTAGAATGGGTAAAAGATTATGCCAGATATTCAAGTAATTTACCAGAATGGGAGAAGGATTATTGGAGCAGAATTATTAATGAAGAAGAGAAAATAGCTATATGCAATATAGAGAATGCATGGAAAAAACATAAAGTTAAGATTTTTTCGCTAGATGAAGAGAAAACTAATATTATGATAAAGAAGATGAATCGAGCCTTTCACGCAGAAATCAATGAGATATTACTTGCTGGATTAGGAATGGCTGAATTGAAGTGTAATAATAGAAAAAATACTTTTATTGCTATTGAAGGTCATGGAAGAGAAAAAGTAATATCAAATAAAGATATTTCAAGAACAGTTGGCTGGTTTACTTCATATTATGATGTTGTGTTTGAGAATGATAACAGTGTAATAAAACAGATTGCTAAAGTTAAAAAGGTATTTAATGAAATTCCATATAAAGGCGTTAATTATGGAACATTAAAATTTCATAATCAAAACAATAAAGGATTTAGCTATGTAAAATCGCAGATTCTTTTTAATTACCTCGGTGATGTAGATAGTTTTATAAGTGATGATTTTCATTTAGCTACTGAATTAAATCCAATTCAAAATATTCATGAGGAATATGATACAGGATATCTATTGTCTATTAATAGTATAATACTGAATAATAAACTACAGTTTACAGTTGATTATAATGAGGATATCTATAGCCATGATGAGATTGATAAATTTTTCGAGTATTATTTGAACTCTTTAGCGGAGATAATAGATGTTGGATGTAATCGGATTGAAAAAAATTTGTGCAAATTTGACTTGGTTAATTTGTCGGAAGAAGAAACAAATCAACTCAATATTATGTTTGACATTAATAAAATTGAGAATATCATGCCTTTATCTTTAATGCAACAGGGAATGTATTATCACTGGAAAGTAAGTAAAGAAAAAGATTTGTACAGTGAGCAATATTTATATGAATTGCATGGAAAAATTGATTATGAGTTGTTTGTAAAAAGCGTTAATGAGATTGTGAGAAATAATCAAGTATTAAGAACTGTATTTGTTGAAGATAATATGGCAGATATTTATCAGGTGATTTTGTCAAAAATGGAGATAAATTGTTCGTATTATGATCTAAATAATTTTGATATTCCTGAAAAAGAATTAGAAAAGATTAGGTATATTGATTGCCAGAAAGGATTTGACTTACATAATGGGCCAATGATACGAATAAGCATAATTGATTTTGGTTTTAGCAAATTCTATATTTTGTTATGTTTTCATCATATTATTATGGATGGATGGAGTGTTCCGTTAATTTTGAAGCAATTGATTGATGTTTATACAAGCTTGAAAAATAAGGAAACCCTGACAGAAAAAAAATATATGATACAGTTTGAAGATTATATTAAGTGGTTGAATAATTATAATAAGCAGGAAAGTATTTATTTTTGGAAAAATATCTTAAAAGATGTTGATACAATAACTAAACTTCCTTACCAAAAAAAGATAAATGCAGTTGAATATTCAGTAAAACAGTATTTTAGAATTCTTTCGAAAGAAAAAGAAGAAGCACTAGTATCACTGGCTAGAAAAGAAGGCGTAACATTATTTCAGATTATTCAAAGTGCTTGGGCTGTTTTGCTTAGTAAATATAATAAAGACGAAACAGTTGTTTTTGGTACAGTGGTTTCAGGCAGACCAATAGAATTAATGGGTGCTGATGAAATGCCTGGTTTATGTATAAATACAATACCGATAGTAAGAAAAGTTACTGCTGATAAATCGTTTGATGAATTGGTTAAAGATAGAATATCAAATGAAATGAGTAAGCATAGTTTCTTGCCATTGGTAGAAATTCAAAATTTATCTCAGTTAAAGAATGAATTAGTCTCTCACATACTTATATTTGAAAACTATCCTTTAGATAATGAGTTAAAAAACGGTGATTATGTTGAAAAAATGGGCTTCTCATTTGTAAGGGTTGATGAGTTCTGGAAAACTAACTATAATTTTAATTTAATGATTGTTCCTAATAATGGAATTGAATTTTGTGTTGTTTATAATGAAAAGATTTTTGATGAAAGTGCAATTGAAAAAATACTTGATCAATTTTTTGTTGTTTTAGATAAAGTTTTGGAGAAGAATGATATAAAACTCAAGAATCTTTCAATAGTTTCTGATGAAGAAAAAAAGAACATATTGGATCAATCATATAATGATAGGTTTGATTTGAAGGATGCCCAACCAGTATATAAGATTATTGAAAAAACTGCAACAAGATATAGTAATCATATTGCAATTGTGTTTAAGGATCAAGAGATAACTTATTCTGAATTAATTGAACAGATTGATAACTATTTCCATTTCTTAATGAAATCTGGTGTTAAAAGAAATGAAGTTGTAGGTGTGCTGATGGATCGTTCACCGAAGATGATTGCTGTTGTTCTAGGAATACTTAAATGTGGTTGTGCATATCTTCCTCTTGACAAATCCAATCCTGCTGAAAGACTTAATTACATGATCAATGATAGTCAAATTCGATTTATGATTGTTAATGGTGAAATAAGTGAAAAGATTGAATTTGATGGATTTTTACTCGACGCTGATGAAGTATGGAACAAAAAAGAGTTAATAAATGATGATGAAATAGTAGATTATGATATTCATGATTTAATGTACATGATTTATACGTCAGGTTCAACTGGAAAGCCCAAAGCTGTATGCATTGAACATCGAAGTGTGTATAATTTTATGATAAGTATTAAAAAAGAACTTCCATATAATGATGTTAATATGTTATGTATAACGTCAATATCCTTTGATATTTTTGGGCTTGAAGTTTATTTGCCACTAATGTATGGACATAAAGTAGTTATAGGTGATGAAGTTGCTCAAATCAATCCTGATATGTTAGCAGAGATTATTGAGGAGAAATCAATAAATATGATTCAGATGACACCTTCTAGGATGAAGATGTTATTATCTTCAGCTAAAGCAAAAATGGTTTTAAGTAAAGTTAAAACAATTATTTTAGGCGGTGAGGCTTTATCGCAAGATATAGTAACTGAAATACAACAGGTTACTAATGCAAGAATATTTAATGTATATGGTCCTACTGAAACAACGATATGGTCCTCAATTTATGAAGTCAAAAGTGCAGATAGAATATGTATTGGTAAACCTATTGGCAATAACAGTTTTTATATTTTAGATGATAATAATAATCTTGTTCCAAATGGTATTCCAGGCGAATTGGCTATCGGAGGAGATGGCTTAGCAAGAGGATACTATAATTGTGAGGACATTACAAATGAAAAATTCATAGATAATGTCTTTGAGCATACAGGTAAAATATATAAAACTGGCGATATTGTTGTTCGTGATAATGACGGAAATTTCAGTTATATCGAAAGAAAAGATTTTCAACTAAAAATGCATGGTTTTCGTATAGAGTTGGGAGAAATTGAAATTTGTTTTAAAAAAGAAATGTATTGTCAAGATGTGGTTGTTATTCCTATAGAAAAGGATAATGAAAAGGTTTTAGTTGCTTATTATGTTAATAATAAAACTTTGGATTATGATGAAGTGATTAACAAGATAAGCCAAAAGCTTCCATATTATATGTTACCATCTTATATTGTGAAAATTGATAAAATTCCTGTTAATGTTAATGGAAAAGTTGATAGAAGTGCATTAAAATCTATTTCTATAAATACACATGAGAAAAAGGCAGATATTCTTCCATCAACCAATACGGAGAAGACAGTATATGATATATGGAAAGAGTATCTTAAAATTTCTGAATTTGATATTAATGATAATTTCTTTCATATAGGTGGGCATTCATTAAAAGCAATAAAAATATGTACTGCATTACGTGATAGAGGTTATGATGTTGGAATTTATGATTTATATAAAATGCCAACTGTTAAACTATTATCAGAGTTTATTGATCAATCTATGCAGAATTCAGTGGGAGATTTAGAAAAACAAAAGGAGGAAATGCTGCAATATATAGCCAATAAGTATGGGGAGTTTTCTTTGGAAAGCTATGAGTTCAATAATAATACGTATACAGTATTAGTTTTGGATGTAAGCAAAAAAGCATTAGATGATTTAAAGAGCAATTTAAAGCTAAAATACAATTCAGCTATAATACCTGATTATATCATTGATAAGAGTAAAAGTTTTTATGATAATTTAACTGATGATGATATTAACGCAATTCTTGATGACATTGAAAAAAAATACAAAATAAATAACAGAATAATAGTTAAAAGTAGTGTCGAAAAGGTGTATAATATTTCTGGTACACAAATAATCAGGATGTCTGATCCGCAAAATATAATTGCCTATTTTGAAGTTGATGCTTCGTTTGATGAAATCAAAAAAATAATGTGTGAGGTTATTAATGAACAAAGTCTTATGCGTTGCGTTATGGTTATGAAGAATGACGACTATGCATGGGAACAGCATACTCAAATTGATCAAGTGGATATTGCGTATCTTGATTTTTCAGGAAAGTCAACACAGATTTATGATTTTGCAATAAAAAAAATAGTCGAAGAAATGTTTAAAAGTAAATTAGATGAACAATCACATATCTTATATAAGATGGTGTATATAAAGGTTAATGAGAAAAGGGCAAAGTTGCTTTTAGTTTCAAATCATATTATTTTCGATGGATTTAGTGCTCAAATTCTATCTAATAGTGTAAAGAATAAACTATCTGGTATAGAAACAGAGCATAGTACAAAAGAATATTCAAATTATATTCAGGTTTTAAATAATTATCGAAATATAATAGATTATAAAGACATTAAAAATATTATTGACCTTGATAGGTACTATAATGCAATTTGCGATTTGGATGAACAAATTCAAAAATATGATTTAAGTAGTTCTACATTGATAGATTTTTATGTTGAACTCAATAATCATAATGTTGATACCTATGAATTATCATGTGAAATTTTTAAGATGTTTTGCCTCATGTTTTTTAAATTGGATGAGTATCCGGTATTATCTGTTGTGTATGGTAGAAAATATGGAGAAACATCGTTCTTTGACACAATCGGAGAATTTATTGATTATTTACCATATTTAGTAGATAAAAGTGTATTAGGCAAAGAACTTGCTGAATATTTTAAACAAAAGAGTGCTTTGTTTGAAGAGAAAAATATAAATTTTGCGACACTGCTTAATGACATTACATTTTATGAAAAGAATAAACGGATACAGAAATTCTTAGTAAACAAAACTGCATTTGTTTTTAATTATCAGGGGGTGGATCAAACTGATAATAATGAATTGTTTGAAATTATTGATAATTATACTGATTATAAAGAAAGCAAACTTATTAGGTTTAGTACAAAGGTAATAGGAGATCGAATTAATATTTACATATATATGCCCTATGTTATTTCTCAGGATGAAATTGATATAATAAAGCGTAATGCTAAAGATATTATTTCACAAACCGAAGAACTGAATGGAGGAATATAAACTGTGAATAAAAACAATGATGACTCTAAAGTTCTTTACCATATTTTGGGGCTTAAAGCCAGTCACATAACTGGTATAATAATCTCTAGTTACATTACAATTATTTTTTTGAATCTGGGGATTAAGGAACAAACAATTTCATTGCTTGTTGCTTCTATAGGAGTGACATATCCGATTATTTCTATGATATGTGGAATTAGCTCAGATCGAATTGGGCGGTTTAAAGTATATTTAATCGGGAAAATAGTTAGTATCGTTTTCATTTTTTTGGCTTTCTTTTTCGTAAAAGAAAAGATATTGGCGTTATGTTTGTATGTTGTAGAAGCTGTTGAAAATGGTATAGAACCTTTGATTTATGCTGTCGCAACAGATAATAGTAATGAAAAAACGAGAATGAAGATATTTACCTGGCTATCATTAGGTGGAAGCATAGGCATGATGTTAATATCCTTGATTACGGCATATTTAATGGATTTTAACATGCAAGTGTATATAGTTATATTGCTATTATTGGAATTGATTTCTTTATATTTTATGTATAAATCTGAAAGAAATGTAAGAGTTGTAGCGAAAAATAAAGAGGGTTCGCTTCATGTGGAGCACAATAAAATGAGAATAAGTAATTTTATCAGAGAAAACATTTATATTATTGTTTTTGCAACTATAAGCATTACTTTTTCTATTTTGTATTCTCAACTTAATTATTCTTTAGTTCTTACGATGAAAAGGACATATGGGAATAAGGTAGAAGGATTGTTTGGCATATTGCTTTTCATTTACTACTTTGTAACAATACTTTTTACAATTTATTATAATAAAAAGAAAAAGAAAAGAAAATGTATAGACAATTTGATTTGTGCGGGAACCATTTATACAATATGTATGATTTTGATAGCGCTATCATGTAATATTGTTATGCTAGCGATAAGTTTAGTCATATGGGCTATTGCACAGATGCTAGTTGGAATTAATAATAATGTTTTTGTTTCTGAAAATTGTGATAAAAATAATGTTGGAATACTGACAGTAATTTTTTCAATAATTTCATGTTCTGGTGTAGTTATTGGACCTATTATAAGTGGTCTGATTATACATATCTTTGGTATTATAACAAACTGGATTTTTATGATCTTTTTAGGAGCATTAGGAACTATTGGAATGGTAGCATTGAAAAAAAAAATGGAGGAATAAGATGAAATTGTTTATTATACCTTTTGCAGGTGGAATGTCAAGTACATATCTTACATGGAAAGATAAGATTAAAAATTGTTCTGTTACACCGATTATTCTTAGGGGGAGGGAGAGTAGAGTTTCGGAAGGTTTATATAGATCGTTTGAAGAAGCTGTAGATGATATTTCAAACGAAATATTGGATATTTTAGATGAGGATGATGATGAGTTTGCAATTTTTGGGCATAGTATGGGTGCTTTTTTAGCTTATGAAGTATATTTTAAACTGGTTAAAGAGTGCGCGTACCCTGAGGTAATGTTCTTTTCAGGAAGAAGGCCGCCAAATCTTAATAATGATACAAAACCAATATATAAATACTCTCTTGAGGAATTAAAAAAAGAGCTTGTCGCTAAAGGAGGAATGGATGCTAGCTTTTTTGAAAGCGAGGAACTTATTCAACTTTTTGTTCCAGTAATTCGAGCTGATTATAAAATTTTGTATGAGTATAGTTTTAAGGAGCGAAAACAAAAGGTTGATTGTCGCGTTGTAGTATTGAATGGCACAGAAGATTATATACCTATTGAGGAAATGGAGAAATGGAATGAATTATCCTCAAATGAAATAAAAATATATAACATCAAAGGAAATCATTTTTTTACAATGAGCAATCCTGATGAAGTTTGTTCAATAATCGAGAAGGAGTTAAGTTAATAATATGATGGAAAACAATATAATAATTGAAGCTGTTAATATTATAAAAAACTATAATATTGGAAATAACGAGACTAAAATACTTAAAAGGCTGAACTTTAAAGTTGAAAGAGGAGATTTTCTATCAATTATGGGACCATCAGGATGTGGAAAATCTACTTTGTTATATATTCTTGGTGGATTGGATAAGCCAACAGAGGGGAGTGTGATAATAGACGGAAATGATTTGTCTAAATTAAGCGAAAAAGAGCTTTGTTTAATGAGAAGAAGAAAAATTGGATTTATGTTTCAATTTTATAATCTTGTTCAAAATCTTACTGTTGAAGATAATATTATGCTTCCGTTAATACTCGATGGTAAAAAGAAAAGTGATTATCAAAAGAAGCTTGATGATTTGCTTGAAATTATTGGCTTACAAGATAAGAAAAAAATGACACCAAGAGAATTATCAGGCGGACAACAGCAAAGAGCAGCAATTGCAAGGGCGCTTATTTTTGAACCGGATATCTTATTCTTAGATGAACCAATTGGAAATCTTGATTCAAAAACAGGAATTGAGATTATGAAGCTATTTAGGGTAATAAACACTACAATGAATAAAACAATAATACAAGTTACTCATTCAAAGGAATCGGCAATGTTTGGAACAAAACTATTAAATATAAAAGATGGAAGAATTGTCGGCAAAATAGAGCAACTTGATAGTTTACGTTCACAAATTGATAATAATAGTCAAGAATCTAATAAAACTGGAGTAAAAAAAGTAAAAAGGAGGAGAATGTGATAACATTCGGCTAAATTATGGTTATATTTTTGCGATATATACTCAATTCGATGAAAGAGAAAAAAATACGTGAAGTATTGTTGTTATTTGCTATTGCATTGAGTTCAGGGTTGCTGTTTGGAACGTTAGTTTGGTCAAAATCATTTTCAAATAATTTGGAACAGATTTATAAAGAGTATTATGAAGGCAGTAATATTTATTTTGATTCAAATACAGAGGATTCTTTTTTTAGGTTAGATGAAGTCAATACAGATGGATTACAAAATGTTATTCCTGAAATTCGGATTATCGCAAACAATTATGATTTCGATGATGATTTGCATATAAATGTTATTGCGCGTGATAATATCTATAATAAAATGGAGTTGATTCAAGGAAAATTACCTGACAATAACAAAAATGAAGCTGTTATTTCTGAAAGAATTTCTAAGAAATTAAATTTAAGTGTTAATGATAAATTGAGTCTATTTTTAGGGGGAACAACAAAAGATGTGATTATATCAGGAATAGCAGCAAATAATGACTGTTTTATACAAGATAGTATTATTGAATGTGTAGTTTTATTGCCTTACAAATACTTAAGCAAAGAGCTGGATCTAAGTGACAGATACAACTTTGTTAGAGCTAATACAGATGCAAATTATTTACAAGATAATATAGATTATTTTCAAAAGAATAATCTAGGTTTTTCTGCGAAGATGTTGTATTCACAAGAAGATATAGATGTGCAAGTGAATAAAACAGTAAACACATATTATTTAATGATTGTATTTGTAATATTGATTACAGTTACAATTGTTGAGGGAGCAAAAAAGCTTATAATAAATGAACGTATCAGTACTATAGGAACATTTTTTAGTCAAGGTGCAATGAAGAAAAATATAAGAAATATTTTATTCATGGAAGGGATAATCGAAGGTCTGATAGGTGGCGGTTTAGGCTTATTAATAGGATATGTTTTTTGTCTATATATCAATTATGAGAATTCACCATTAAAGGAATATGGAGTATATGAGAAAATAACATTTGTATGGTATTTGTTGCCTGTACCGTTAGTTTTTGCTGTATTAATATCTGTTTCTTCATGTGTCATTCCATTTAGGCAAATTAAACATATGCAAGTTAAGGAAGTAATATTAAACCAACAAAACAGTATTACAAGAAAGAAAAGTAATTATTACATTTTGGGAGTAGTCCTGCTTGTTATTGGTGCAGTTGTTGCTTTTATAAATAATTCTTTTGCTGTTTTGATGTCAATACCTGCATTCGTTTTTTCTTTTTTAGGATTGATACTTTTATACCCTAAGATTGTTGAATGGTTAAATAGTTCAATATTGAAAAGAATGAATGGTCATGGCACATTATATGTTATAATAAATAACATGAAAAGTTCTAAAATAATTCAAACAAATATTCGGTTATTATTAATAGCTGCAACTGCGCTTACACTTATTTTTACTATATCGGACAGCGTTCAGAGCGGAGTTGTTGGAATATATAGCGACTTGAACTATAATGTTGTATGTGGTTATATCGACGATATTTCAGTGGATGATATATTAAATAAAATTAGATCTTTGGATTATATTAATAAAGACAGAATCGTCATTGATTATAGTTTAGAGGGAAAGCTGAATGATAAAACATATTGGATATATGGTGTTGATCTTGATTGCTATGATGAATTTAATACATATATTGACTTTAAATCAGGAGATGCAGGCGAAGCGTATAAGATTTTAAAAAATGATCCTAAAAATAAAATTATAATTTCGGATGAAGTTGCAAGAAAGTTGAATTTGGACGAGAATTCTAAAGTTGATGTCTGTATAAACGGTGTTAATAAGGAATTTGGTATTGCTGGAATTATCAACACTAAAATGATGAATATGGGAAATGGAATATATATTGATAATAATCAAGTGAAAAATGTATTTAATATTAGTTACCCAACTGGTATTTATTTAAGTAGCAATGATTTATCTGAAAAAGAATTAAAGTATAAATTAAAGAATGACATAGGTTGCTATGGTGTTTCGATTCAAACCAAGGAAGAAAATGTTGAGAAGGATATTAGTCAGACAAGAACGTTAATTTCAAATTTAAAAGTATTTGGATTAATCTGTTTGGTTATGAGCTTGTTTGGAGTATTGAATAATTTAGCTATTAGTTTTATTCAAAGAAAAAGAGAAATTGCTATCTTAGGCTCCATTGGTATGACTCCGAAACAAAGATTTGGAATGTTGCTAGGAGAAGCGTTTTTCTCATCTTGTTGGGCGGCTTTCTTTACAATTAGTTATTTGTTTTTAGGTGCTAATCTTTGTTCGAAGATTACGAGATTTATCGGACTGGGACTTAATACAAATATTGATAAAAATCAACTACTATTGTATTTGGCGATGATTATTATTACCGGTTCAGTACCATCAATTTTAATTTTATTAAAAAATAAGAAACTTACTATAATAAACGAAATACGATATGAATGACTAAAGCAAAAAAGAGAGAATATGGTTGTTATATTGGTAATCGCTTAAAAAGGAACCACACTATCCAATGAAGTCTAAATAGACTAAACTAGAAGTAACTAAGGAAGCGTCAAATAAAGGACGTATTCCTCAAAAAGGATTCTGATGTATAATAAAGTCTAAGCAAGTCCATAGACTAAATTAGATAGGCTAAAATAGTCTATGGACTAAATTGGACTAAATTTATGTAACCGTCAAACAGTCCGCGTCTTCCGTTTGCATCTAACTCAAAATGACAAAAGTATCAGGCTCACCGAGGCGAGCCTGATACTTTTATATTGGGGCTTGATTTATTTGACACTTACCAATGAGCGAAGATGCTGCCGTATTTTGTAACCGCCTAAAAAGAAACCAACCTATCCAATGAAGTCCAAATAGACTAAACTAGAAGTAACTAAGGAAGTCTAACTGGAGTTGATTGGAATGAATGAGATAGCAAGGGTAAAAAAAGGAATGAAGCTTGCGCAATGGGCAGAGATGATCAGGCAGCGAAACGAAAGCGGACTCACTGTAACTGACTGGTGCAAGGAGAACGGTATCAATCTCAAGACATACTATTATCGATTGAAGCGAATGCGGCAGGCGGTATGTAATGAAATTGAACAGCATGACATAGTGCCTGTAGTACCGAACGCAGGAGCAGAAACTACAGTAGAGAAAATAGAACTATCCGTAGGAGATGTAAAAGTATCACTCCCTGATAATTTTAATGAAGATACACTAAGGCGCTTGCTTGGAGTATCAGACTGGCGTACAAAGCGAAATGCCGCCGCCAAAGCTAGGAAGTATCAGATGACAGATGACGAAGCAAAACTGCGTATTACGGAGCTTGAACGTGAAAATGCCGAGCTTCGCAAA
>ERZ857480.27721-NODE-42699-length-13965-cov-10.9848_pt1 | contig 13965 bp, 23 predicted proteins | sample MGYA00519767_ERZ857480 | MGnify/ENA primary metagenome ERZ857480 (study PRJEB31778, sample SAMEA3449210) | human gut metagenome | biome: human gut; feature: human-associated habitat; material: faeces | place: United Kingdom | collected 2010/2012 ...
CCACCACCGGTTTATGGTGTCGGTGGTGCTGCTCCACAAAGGCGTTCGCCTCCTTGAGCGTCATCGGGCAAACCTCAAGGCTCATTTTTGCTCCTCCTTTACCGCCACGGCCTTTGCCAGCTGTGCCATGCCCTGCTCCATGTCCTCTATCTGCTTATCCCGCCGTGCAATGGCGTCCTTCAGGCTGTCGTTTGCTTTAATCAGTGCCTCGATGTGCCGCTGCTGGTTCTCGATCAGGTCAGCGGCGGCGAGGTCTAACAGGTTGCGGCAGTTGATTCCATCACGCATCGGGCACTTGTTGCATTCGTCATATTCTCCACCGTCACAGCACCGCAGCGCGGTCACGATCTCGTCTCTTGTCATGTCAGTCCTCCTCGCCAAATGGCAATCATGCTGGGAAACGGTGCCGTTCCCATCGGCTTCCCGTCCAGTTCAAATTTCAGTCTGCCGCGCAGGAAGCGGATCTCTGCCTTGCCCAGAATGTAGTCGTGAAAACTGGCGCGGTCAGTCCGCGCCGGGATCAGCAGCACCACCGTTGTGCCCGGCTTCTGTCCCTCACGGCAGCACTTCTCTGTCCACAGCCCGGTTTCTTTGCTCCCGTATGGCGGGTTACAAAACACCGTTTCACCCCCCCCAGTTTTGCCGCAAACCATCATCGTTTTGCGTGAAATACCGCACGCACTTGTGGTTGCCATCACTGGCGGCAGCGTCCAGCGTGAAATGGAACTCTGCGTCCAGCTCGTCAAAGAGCTTTTGCGGTGTCTCCCAGAAATTATTGTCACTTGAAAACAAAGCGTCGTTCACCATGTCATTCCTCCTCACATTGTCGTTATGGTCACGCCACACCACTCCGGCAGGTTAGCACGCACCAGCGCGGACGCCACCGGCGGACACACCGCATTGCCGCACCGCGCTACCTGCGCGCTCTTCTTGTACTCATTGCCCTCGTAATCGCGGTCAATGATGTAATCCGGTGGGAACCCCATAGCGTTGTACAGCTCACGGGGAGACAGCATCCGAAGTCCAATATCCGCAATGTAGTACAATGTCCGGCTGATCTCCAGAAGCAGCACCTCGTCCTCCGCCAGCTCGTAGTCGCAGAACTCGTTCAGCAGTGCGCGTATCTCCGCCCAGTGGCCCAGATCGTCTCCGCCGCACATCTTCGCCAGAAACACCTTGCACACGGCAAACTCCCCGGCGCTTGTGGTCACGGTCTGCATCGGTTCCTTCATGCCATGACCCAGGTTGTCGCCCTTAAACTTCACCACTTGGTCGATGAATTTCCGGAACGTGGTGCCCGCCAGCTTCTTCACCGGCTTGCCCTTCCGCACCGGCCCCCACGTCTGGAATTCTTCTACGTTTTCGAGGATAATGACGCGGGGCCGTACCTCTGCCGCCCAGCGCAGCGTGATCCACGCGAGCCCACGAATCTTCCGGTCTACCAGTGCCGCTCCCTTAGCCTTGGAAAAGTGCTTACAGTCCGGCGAGAACCACGCCAGTCCCACAGGCCGCCCCCGGCACACGGATTTGGGGTCTACGTCCCACACAGACGCTTGCAGATGCTCCGTGTAGGGGTGGTTTGTTCTGTGCATCAGGATCGCCGCCGGGTCGTGGTTGATGGCAATCGCCACCGCCCTGCCCGTTGCAATCTCAATGCCTGTCGATGCACCGCCGCCGCCGGCGAAATTATCCACAATGATCTCTCCGGTCATCGTCTCTTGTGCAAAAATCATATCAATCTCCAAACACCACGCCGCACTCGTCCTTCAGCACGTCCTTGATGTGCTTGCGCTTGATGCGGCCATCGTTGATCTCCTCCGCCAGTTTCTCCAGGCACTCATACAGATACGCGATGCTGTGGGTGTCCCGGCTCAAATGCTGTTTACCCATGTCAATACCTCACTCCTATATAGTCTAGCACCCGCGCATAGCCAAGGCCGTCTTTCGTGGGCTTCCACAACCCGTCCGTGTCGAATGCTCCACCGCCAACGCAGAACGCATAGTGCTTCGGGTGCGTCAGTTTCATGCGTTCAAAGCGGTTGACGCCTTTTTCTAGGTGCGCACCGAACGCGCAGAACATACAGCCCGTCCCCTGGCATCCTGTGCAGTGCAGCTTGCAGTCGATCAGCGTCGCGCCGTAGTCGTTCTCGCCGTCGCTGGCCACGATGTCGCCGTACACGCTGGCGTAAAAGAGATGGTTGTCTATAATGAACCGAAGCACGTCCTGCTCCGTCCAGAAACTCATGGGCTTAGATAATGGACGCCTTCCTTCAAAGGCGTTGCAGCCGGTTTCGCGCCATTTTTGCATCCGCAGAAGACTTTCCTCCGCCATTGTTGCCGTCATGGGCTTGACATCCGCTCGGTGCTCATAGCTCTTTGATGGGGACTTTTTCATAATTCCACAACACTTGTCTGATATGAGGAATGGAGCCGAAAGCAAATACTCCCACTTTTCGCAGTTGTATATGCTCTTTTCCCCATCGGGGCGTAAGACCTCCCCACGCAATAGCTTCATACTTCGGCTATCTGGCGAACGCCGCGCGGTTTCTATCCGGTGCGCTACGTCTTTACTGATGATGCTGTACCCGTACTTCGTCACCACCTGTCGAACGTTCATCTTCGGACGCAGACGGCGAAGGTTTACGGTCACGCGGAGAAACTCCCTCCGCAGCCAGTCAGCGTACTCATTGACGAACTTCTGTATCTCCGGGTACTCCAACCCAGTGTTCACAAACACAAGATTCAGCTCCCAGGGCGGTGTCTTGAAACTCGACAGGTACCGCGCCGCCAGATACGCCAGCACCGTGCTGTCCTTGCCGCCGGAGAAGCTGACGTAGCACTGTCCGCCCCATGCGGTGTACCACTCGTCCAGTTTCTCGTAGGTGGTCAGTTCCTTTGCCGTCAAATCCAGCGCCATCAGTTTCCTTGCCGCCTCATTCGTCAGCGGCTGGTTGCCGTGTATCATGCGTCCCCCTCCTACACCGCCACAGGCTTTGCCCGCCGTGCCATGCCCTACTTCATTTCTTTTACCTATGCATCCCGCCGCAGTACGGTGTCCCGCAGATCCTCATTCGTTTGCCGCAGCACCGCGATCTCCTCGGCGTAGCGGGCACAGCGGTCTACCAGCTCCTCCAACCGGTCGGCGGCGGTATCACACAGGCCGCCCACACAGCCCACCGCGTCCTCATCGCACTGCGGCTCAAACGCGCAGTCACTGCAGCCCTCTTCCGTCCCCGTGCCGCACCACCGCAGGCTCCGCACGATTTCCTCAGTCTTCATCCCTCATCCGCTCCCTTCTTCCGCTCCATCCTGTCCAACGCGGCAGCCACCTCCCGCCAGATCGCCACCGGAAAGCGCTCCCGGTTCAGCATCCGCGCCAGCAGCTCCGCGCTGATCACCTTTTCGTCCACCTTGCCGCAGGCCGCTGCCAGCGGTGTCAGACTGTTCAGGCCATCCTTCTGCCGGTAGGCCGTCAGACGCTCCAGCGTGTCGCGCTTTAGCTGCGCCGCCGCCGAGGCCGAAGAGCCAGCCGTCGAGGCGTCTTCCGGCTGCGGCTTCCGTGCAGCCGGGGCGTGGGCGGCAATAGAGGACGCCTCCGGCAGCTCCTCCGCAGCCGCCAAGGCGCGGCGGGCCAGCACCAGCATCTCGATCTTGTCAAAGCTGCCTGCGCACATGCCGTTATTCAGAATGCCTCGCAGGTAGTTCGCCAGCTCGGTGCACTGCGCCTTGGTCAGGTCAACTCTCGTCATGCTGCCGCCCCCCCCTCAGGACGGCTTTCGCCGCCAAAGAGATCTTTAGCCTGCTTCAAAAGCTCTTTGCCTTCAGAGCGGATTACCACGCGCTCCGAGCTGGGAGGCGGAGACTGCCACATAGGAGAATCCTTGTGATTGACAGCCAGCAACACACACTCCTTAAACAGCGGGCGCATTTCGACCGGGATCTTAAAGTAGATCGCGCGAATCACCTCACAGCAATCTGCCGCAACTTGCGGGGCGTCTCCGGACGCGCTCACGACAGTCTTCTTGTCATCTCGCACACAGTTAATCATCGTTACCGTCCTCCTTCACAATGTCGCACGGCTCTGCCGGCGTTGCGCCGCCGGGCATCCATGCTGCAAGTGCCATCTGACCGGTGCAGATCCGCGGGACGGCGGCCACTTCATCCGCCATACGCGGCTCGTTGGTTCGCAGCATCAGGTAATCCACGCTGCAGCCCAGCGCATCCGCCGCAGCCACCCATCGATTGATATGGGACAGGCCAACGTTGTAGCCAAACGGAAGTCCTTCATTTGGCTCGATTTTCTCGCGGCCGGCTTCGAGAGACTCCGCCCTCTCAATAAGCCCGCTATATGGGCAGTCGATTTTCTCAAAATACTGCCTCGGCGTCAGACCTGCCTGCTCGCGCAGAGCACCGAACCGCTGCCAGATGGCACCGACTCGCTCGATGCTGAGACGTTCCTTCGCTTCCTTCTCCGCCGTCTCCCGCTGCCGCTCCGCCTTGGCGGCGGCCTTCAGCTCCTTCTGCTTGCCGATCAAATTCGGACACACAGCTTTGCAGATTTGCAACGAGTTGCACTTCGCGCAGCAGCCATACTCACACCCGCAGTCCGGCCATCGGCTCTTGATCTTTACCCTGACGGCATGGGCGACCTGCGCATCTTTGTGCGAACAGGCTGCGCCATCGGGGCACTTAACCTTCCCGACAATGATTTTGTTTACGGCTTTAGTCACAACCTCTACCGTGCTCGCATAGAGGTATTTCAGGCCGCTGTCGGCCTGATTCTGACCGCGGTACGCATCCACCACCTGCCGCTGGATATCCACAGGCAGGCGGGCGAGAGTATAGGCCGCATCTTCGCTCAGGCACTTGCTGCGTGGGCCATCCCAGTAGGCTTTCCGGATATCCGGTGCAAGCCCCTTTCGGATGACATCCAGCCGCGCCAGCTTGCTCTTGCTGATTTTGCAAGCCTCGGCCACATGATCCCTCATGCGGCCAGGAAACTCATAGCCCTCTTCCTTCAGCTGGTACAGCAGCTCGCGCACTTTCTCCACCTGCTGGGATATCTCCGGGGAACTCAGCGTGCGGGTGCTACTGTTGGCGTAGATCAGGCGCAGTTCACGCAGCGCCGGAGACGCATCGCCTCTTTCGCGAATACAGGGCACCTCGCGGAGATCTGTCCGCCCGTCCTCCACCAGCTTGCGAATAGCCGCCACGCGGCGATGGCCGGAGACGATCACCGCATGACCGTTCTCGCCGTCCCGCACCCGGATGGGCTGCTGGAGGCCGATGGTGGCGATGTTGTCCGCCAGACTATCCAAATCGCGGAGCTCGTAGAAGTTGCCGGGATCACTGTCCAGAAGATCCATGTCTATGTACTCGATCTGCTCCCGCCCTGTGCCCGACTCGGACACCGGCTGCGCCAGCGTCTTGGCAAACTCGCCCATGTCAAACTTCGCCACGGTCCGCACCTCCCTCCGCCAGATATTCCCAAACCCACGCACGGTAGTCGGCTGCCGCCGCGCTGCGGGGGCTGTAGTCCATGACCGGCTGCCGGGAGAACGTGCTCTCCGGCACCTTCTCCGTCCGACGAATCACCGACGTGAACACCGGCAGGCTCAGGCCTCGCAGCAGCGCCTCGCCCTGCCGCACCACTTCGCTGTTGTGCCACTGACAGATCAAGACACCCGCCACTCTGATGGCGGGGTTGGCCGCGCGCATGCTGTTGATCTGCGCCGCCATGTCGCTGACGCCCCAGACAGAGAAGCCATCCACCACCATAGGGACGACCACCTCGTCCGCCGCCATCAGCGCCGCGCAGCTCGCCGCCGTGAAGCCGGGAGGGCAGTCGAAGATCATGTAGTCCATGCCGTCAACCGCCGCCGCGTCGCGGAAGTCCCGCAGAGAATTGATGCTGTGGATGCTGCTTTTCAGCGCCCGCACATCCAGCCCGTACAAGGCGCTGGATGCCGGAAGCAGCTGTACAAGGCCACCGGCGTCCACAGGGATAGTGCTGTCGCTCCACACGGGCTCCGCCTCACCCTCCAGCACATCCGCCACCGTGGCGGCGTTGTCCGGGTCGAGATCCGGGAAGTAGAACCGCGTCAGGCTCATCTGCCCGTCACAGTCCACCAGCACCACCCGTCTGCCGCCGCGCCGCAGGGCGTCCGCCAGATTGATGGCCGTGACGGTTTTCCCCACGCCGCCCTTCAAGTTCATGATCGCTATGGTTTTCATTGCTCATACCTCACTTTTTCTTGTTTTCGCACCAGATGCATTCCCGATACGCATATCTCCCCGTCCTACGCTCCACCACAGCAAAGCGCCCTGCCGGATGCACCCACACCACGGACGCGGTTACGCTGGGCGCTCGCAGCTCCGTATCCTTGGCATAGCGCAAGACGAAGGGGATATATGTAACTTTATCGCCGACCTGCATAGGCCCTCCTCTCAAAACGGCACATCGCCGTCGTCCTTGATCTCCTTAAAGCTTACCTGCCCGGACAGAGGCGTTGACTTGGCAACGGCCTTGGCCGATGGCCTAAAGCTCTGGATGCGGCCTTGAAACTGCATCACCTTGTACCAGCCGGCCTGCCCGTCCTTGTTCTTGTCGCATTTCAGGACGCGCGCCCCGGCGCGATCTTCAGAATCCTCCAAATACAGCAGAAAGATCACGTCGGCGTCCATGGTGATCTGCCGGCTTTCTCGCAGGTCATACATCGTGGGAGCCTCGTTTTTCTTTCGGCCCGCCTCCGGCGTCAGCTGGGAAAGCACCACCGCCGTGATGCCGTGCTCGTGGCTCATCCGCTGTAGGCCGCGGCTGATGGAACTGACCTCCTCCGGACGGCTCCAGCCCTTCCGGCCCTCCGCCTCGATAAGCTGCAGGTAGTCGATGAACACTACGTCGTAATGGCGGCTCATGGCCACAGACTGGATATCCCCCACGGTGAAGCCGCTGCACTGCATGATCTGCAGGCCCGTCTTGCTCAGGCCGGACGCCGCATAGGCCAGTTCCTCCCACGCCTTCTCATCCAGCTTGTTCTGCTTGATGTCGCTTAGGTCGATCATGGCCTTTGCCGACATGATTCGGTCGGCCAGCTTCGCCTTGTCCGTCTCAAAGGAGAAAAAACCCACCCGGTACTGCTGGGCCATCTTCATGGCCATGCCCAGCGCCAAGCACGTCTTGCCGGCACTGGGATAGCCGCCGATGACGCAGTAGTCGCCCCTTGTAGTGTAGACCCGCTCGTCAATGAAATCGTAGCCCCAATGGATATACTCCAATTTGGACGTCTGCGTGTGGCGCTGGGAGAAGTCCTCCCACATCTTGGCCATATCCCAGACCTCCACGCCGGACTTCAGGCTCATGGCGGCGTTGGCGCGCTCCATAAGCTTTTCCGCCGCCGGAAGATCTTCCGTCTCCGCCAGAGCGGCACCGATGCCCCGCAGCCGCCACACAATGCTCTCGCGTTTGAGGATCTCCACGTAGGAGCCCACGTTGGCACTGGTGGGCGTCACGTCCATCAGCTGCACCAGCATCTCGCCGTAGTCCTGCCCGGTGACCTCCTTCAGGGCCGCGCCCACCGTCACGGGGTCGACCGGCTGCGCCGCCTGAAACAGCTGTCGGATGCAGCTGTACACCGTCCGGTACTGGCCGCTGACAAACATCTTCTCGGTGGTGTCCGCCAGCACGTCCGCGATGCAGTCGGCATCGATGAGCATGGCGCCCAGCACGGCGGCCTGCGCCGAAGCCAGCCGCTGAGACTGGATCGGACTGTCCGTTGTCATATCTCGTAGTCACCCTTTCTCTCTTGCACACGGGTGGATGCCGGCACGGTAGGGGAGGGCGCGTCCAGCTCGTCGGCGTCCTTCCACCTCTGGCCGTTGAGGAACGTGGCCACATGGGGGATGCCGATGCCCCGCTGCCACTCCTCCGTGGCCAGCAGCTTCTCCAACGCCCGCCCGATCCGGGCGATCAGTGCGTCGTCCGGTTTCAGCTTGTCCCAGGCGTCCATGGCCCGCTGCTTGTTCCGCCGCCCCTTGGCCGGATAGTAGCTCCACATCCCCGCGAAACGCTCCGGCTTCCAGTCCGGCTGCTCCCGCGGCACACCCTTATGCACACGTTTTTGCACACCTGCCCCCAATGGGGGTATGGGGGTTATATTATAATTATCTGTTCTTATATTGTGGGGGGTCGACTTTTTTGCCGACACCCCCACGACTTTTTTGCCGAGAGGGGTCTCGGCATTTTTGCCGACACCCTTTGTGCAAACACCGGCGAAAATCCGCCGCTCGCTGCCGGTGGCCGTAGGCACCATCTCCACCGTCAGATAGCCCGCGTCCCGAAGCTTCCGGATCAGCCGCGTCACCGTGTCCGCCGACCATCCGTACAGCTCGGCAAAGTAGTCGTTCTTCGCCCAGCAGAAGCCCTTCCGGTCGCACAGTGCGGAGATCTCGCCATACAGCAGCTTCGCGTTGGCAGGGAGGCGGTCGTCGTACCGCACCGGGGCGGGGATGACGCCCCAATAGGCGGGCTGTTCAATTTTTTTGCTCATGGCAGTCCTTACCCCCTTGCATAAGCCTTCCGGCGCTGGTATAATCATCTTGCTCGTATGAAGCGCGTGCGCTTCGACTCACTGAACCGCTTTCTGGCTCCACCCAGAGGGCGGTTCTTTTTTTGCGCCTTGCCGCAGCCGTCTACCCATCGGACGACGGCCGCCGCACCGGCTGCCGCGCAGATGTACTGCACCGCCATTGCCCAGCTATCCATGCATCACACCTCCCTCCGGCGTGTCGATCACCGCGTACCGGATATCGGTGTAGTACTTCTTCCAGCGGGCCGGGTCCTCGATGCCGCCGCCCGAGCGGAAGAAGTAGAACTTCTTGGCGGAAGGATCCGTCGGATCCGTGTCGAAGCACCCCACGCGGTAGGTGGCGTCCTTGACGAAACTCAGCGCGCCTGTCCGCACCACCACCAGCTCGCCCGCCTTGGACCGCGAATCCGCGTGCCGCAGATCCAGCCAATGCCATGTTGTCACACTCGTCACCCCCCCTCAGCACGCTTTCGCCCAGACCGCGAACAGCTCGTCCTTGGGGATGCGCGCCGCCTTGGCGATAGCCGCGATCTCCTTGCCGGAGCAGCTGGGCAGGTCCTTGATCCGGGCATAGATGGTGCTGCGGCTCATGCCCGCCGCCCGTGCCATGCCGTCCAGACCGCCGTGCAGGGCGTAGGCCTGCGCCTTGATGCGGACAGCCATGTCCTTGGCGGCGTCTGTCTTCGCGCTCAAAATCGTCCGGGGCATCACTGCACCTCCTCTGCGTACTGCAAGGCCAACGCGGCCTGCACGATATCCCCCAGCTCGCAGGTGATCTCCTCAAAAAGCGCCCGCTCGCTGTCGCTGATGACGCCGTCCTCGGCGATCTCCATCAGCTGGTCGCTGCGGTGCGCCTCCGCGAAGCGCATCACCCGCCGCACCAGCTTGATCACCGCCACCGGCAGCGGCTCCGGCCGCGCCTCCTGCACGCAGTCCGGCAGCAGCGCCGTCTTCAGCTGCAGGTGCTGCAAGCCTAAGTATTGTACGTTGTACACCGCGCACATCCGCGCCACGATGTCGTCGCCCGGCAGCCGCTCCCCGGACTCGTAGGCGCGGATGCTGGTGTCGCTGACCGCCAGCCGCTCCGCCGCGGCCTCCTGCGTCAGACCCGCCGCTTTCCGGGCGGCCTGGTAGATGTTTCCGCCGTCCCTTGCCATGGACAACTCCTCCTTTCTCCGCTATGCTGACCTTAGTGGGCGGCGTCGCTCATCAGCTCCACCTCTGTACACTGCAAGATAGCGCACAGCATGGCGCGGTGCTTCTTGCAGGGCGTCGCCTTACCTCGCTCCCAGTAGCTGATCACCGACCGGTCGACGTTCAGCTTGTCCGCCAGCGCCTCCTGCGTCATGCCGGTGCGCTCGCGGTACTCCTTGATCCGCACTTGATTCACCTCCGTTCGTGAAATTTCACCTTGCGCGCCGGAGAAAAGGGTGTTATAGTGTTCATGTCAGTAAACAACTACACACCCATTTCTCCGAGGGGGATACAACCTGCGCAAGACCCAGTGGGAACCCTCAACTTTTGAACACAAAGGGAAAGATATGGAAAACGACAGTCAGATCACCGCCTGCGACGCCGAAGTGCTGCGCTACTTCCGCAAGCATGGCCCCGCGCCAGCGGTTTCCTATTGCAGTATCATTCGTAACTGCCTTACTAACAACACTGTCAACACTGATGTTAGCAGGCTTGTTGCAATAGACAGCACGACTTGAATGACAATGATCACCAGCACGTCGCAGCCTTCCAGCTTCTCGACCAGCCAGTCCGAAAACCGTCGCATTTTCCCACCTCCCTCTCGTTCTCACCTGAGGGACAAGTTAAGCATAAATCCGGAATTGGTGATTGTCAATATATTTATCACCAATTTCTGATTATTTGGCTTTTTGCACAATTCATATATAGTTAGCCGTCGCGCCAACCCTGCATATTTTTGGCGAATACGCCAAGGGAAAAGGAGGCCGCCATGGGTACGCCCACACTCAACTCCATACCGTTCAAGAGCCCCGAAGACCTGCGCGAATATGTTGTGTTCGACCTTGAAACGACGGGGTTGTACCCCAAAACTTGCCAGATCATCCAGCTGGCCGCCGTCCACTTTGTTGACCACCACGAGGTTGATCGGTTTTCTACGTACATTGATCCGCGCTGCCCGATCCCTACGGACATTACGCAGCTCACCGGCATATCTGACGAGACGGTGGCGGGCGCACCGCACATCGAAGATGTATTCATGGATTTCGTCCGCTTTTTGAGGACAGCGCCGTTTGTTACCGGCTGGAACGTGTCCTTCGACCTCGATTTCCTGTCCGCTGCAATAGAGCAAGACATATCTACATATCTCCACCCCTTTGACACCATGCTTCTATATGGCCGCGTCGCTGGCAGACCGCATAGCCGCCTCTCTGACGCCTGCGCCGAGATCGGCTTCTCTGCACATTTCCACGACGCGCTGGACGACTGCCGCGCCTGCGGTGAAGTTCTCTCTTGGCTTTGTCGGGAAAACCGCATGGACCACGCGCTGTACAGCAAGGGAGAGCGTCATGCAGCCCTAAGCAGCTATTTGGCAAAGGCCGGTTCCGGGAAATGCCCCATTTCTGAGGGGAACGTTTGCCGGGGAGGCGCGCTGGATGGGAAGTCCGTTGTGTTTACCGGCGCTCTCAGCTTTGCCCGTTCGGCGGCCAAGAGCCTTGCGCTGGCGGCTGGCGCAGCCGTAAAAACATCCGTATCAAAGAAGACGGACTTTCTTGTTGTCGGCGAACAGGACGAGATCCTCGTCGGCTGTGACGGAATGAGCGAGAAAGAAGAAAAGGCCGCCGCCCTGAATCAAAAGGGTGCGACCATTCAAGTGATATCTGAGCAGGAGTTTTTGGCGCTGCTTCAATGACGCAGCCGCCAAGCGAGGTTTCCATGAACGCTAAACTTTTTGAGGCCAACGTAAAGAAATACTGCGCCCTGAAGGGTGTGAGCCCGACCGTCGCCTGTGCTGAAAGCGGAGCGGGAAAAAACCTGCTGGGGCAGCTGGCCAAGCGCGGAACGGTTCCATCTGTCTCCCGCGTGCAGCTGTTGGCGCAGTATCTCGGCTGCACCGTCTCCGACCTGCTGGGGGAAAAGGAGACGCCGCCGGATCCGGTGCGGCAGGAGTTCGTGCGCCTGCTGGAAAGCATGACCCCCCAGCAGCGGAACGAACTATTTGCCTTCATGCTCCGCTTGAAGCGGGAGCGGGAAAAGTAAGACGGTGCCCGATTCGGGCACCGTCTCTCAGAGGATCTCACCGCTAATGATTTTCAGTGCGGCCGCCAGGGCCTCGGCCTGCGCCGCTTCGTCCAGACTGTCGAACAACGCCAACAAGTCCTCCTCCCACTCATTCATGTCGCGCCCCCCCTCAAAATAGTACCTTTATTGTACCACTTCGACAAAATATGTCCAGTAAAAAGCAAATTTTTTGCAAAAAATATATGTAAGCGGCAGACTTGTCGCGGAAAGAGGTCAAAAATGAAGAAGATTTCCGTGTTCCTGATAGCCGCCGTTTTGGCACTGTCCATCTGCGCCTGCGGCAGCACGCCCGCCAATAATGGCGGCGAACAGACCAAAGAACCCGCCCCTCCTCCCGACCTGACCGGCGAGTGGAAGCAGGTCAACAGCAACTCCGAGGATGCCTGGCAGGCGGCCACGATCTCCGGCAGCGAGATTATCATCAACTGGGTTTCCGATAACGGCGACACCAAGAGCCTGTACTGGGCGGGAACATTTGTTGCCCCCACCACGACCGATGAGCCTTACTCATGGAATTCTCAGAACGACAAGGATCAGACATCCCTCGCACTTCTGGCCAGCGGCGACGACACGAAGACGTTCACCTATTCCGACGGCCAGCTGAGCTACGAGGCCGGCGCTCTCGGCACCACTATGACCATCCGCATGGAAAAGGTCGGCTAAATAGACAGGGGCGGTGTCCGAATCGGACACCGCTCTTCTTGATGATGGGGGGATGTTATGAAGTGCAAGAATAAGGGCTGCGGCCGCGAGATAGACGCCGACTCCGTTTACTGCAAATGGTGCGGCACCCGGCAGGTCCGGGAGCAGCGCAGCAAGAACACCGCCCACACGCCCACCGCCCGGAAGCTTCCCAGCGGCTCATGGGCCTGCCGCGTCCGCGTCAACGGTCAGGACGTATCCATCACTCGCGAGACCAAGGAGGAAGCCATCGCCGAGGCTATGGCCATCAAGCACGGCCTGAAGGCGCCCGAAAAGGCCGCCTCGACCATGACCTTGAGGGAGGCTTACCGGAAGTATATCGAATCCCGCGACGGCGTGATCTCCCCCTCCACCGCCGCGGAGTACAAGCGCCTCATGAAAACATCCTTCCCAAGCCTGATGGGACTGGCGGCCGCCTCCATCACCTCCGAGCAGATCCAGCGGGAGATCGGGAAAATGGTGAAGAACGGGAAAAGCCCGAAGTATATCCGAAATATTGAAGGACTTCTTGTCTCCGTCCTGAAGCAGTTTGCGCCAGATTCGAGGATATCCATCATCCTTCCACAGAAGCGGAAGGTGGAGCTGCGCAGGATCGAGGACGCCGAGATCGGCAAGATCATCGCGGCATTCTCCGGCACAGACATGGAGCTGCCCGTGCTCATGGCGCTGTGGATGGGGATGCGCATGTCGGAGATCCGAGGCGCCAGATTCGAGGATATCTCCGAAGGCCGGCTGCACATCTGCCGCGCCATTGTCTCCGGCGAGAATGGCGACGAGGTAAAGCCGCCGAAGACCTTTTCCGGCGATCGCTGGGTATCTGTCCCAGCTCACATTCAGGCCCTGATAGACGCCACCGGACGCAGCGAGGGGTATATTGTCCCCACCTCCGGCCAGACGATCTATAATCGCTTCATTCGCGGCCTCGACGCCGCCGGCATTCCCCGCTGCCGCTTCCACGACCTGCGCCACGCCAACGCCGCCATCATGGTGCGGCTTGGCGTCGAGTCGAGGTATGCGCAGGAGCGCAACGGCTGGTCTGACGACTGGATGTACAAGCAGGTCTACGCTTACACGATGGACGACAGGATGGCCGAGATTGACAAGTCCATCGATGACTACTTTGACAACAAAATGGCAACGGAAGTTTGTAAGAAGTGAGTATTTGAGCCATATATACCTGTTTTTTCAACGGGTTCGACTCCCGTACCCTGCTCCAAAAAAGAAAGACACCCACATGGGTGTCTTTCTTTTTTGGAGCAGCACTTTTGCTACGCAAAAGTGAACGCCTGCGGGCGGGTGATTGAACGCGAGTGGGGGAACCCGTCAAAGGTTCCCCCCTCACACTCCCCCTTCCTTGCGGTGGGCGGGAGTGCAGACAACAAAACCTGTGGACAATCACAAA
>ERZ857480.52011-NODE-80448-length-13960-cov-9.0000_pt1 | contig 13960 bp, 7 predicted proteins | sample MGYA00519767_ERZ857480 | MGnify/ENA primary metagenome ERZ857480 (study PRJEB31778, sample SAMEA3449210) | human gut metagenome | biome: human gut; feature: human-associated habitat; material: faeces | place: United Kingdom | collected 2010/2012 ...
GAACCCTTGATTACGGGGATCTCGTCGCCGGGGAAATCGTAGCTGGAGAGCAGCTCACGGATCTCCATCTCAACCAGCTCCAGCCGCTCCTCGTCGTCTACCTGGTCAACCTTGTTCATGTAAACTACGATGTAGGGAACGCCTACCTGACGGGCCAGCAGGATGTGCTCACGGGTCTGGGGCATGGGACCATCAGCAGAAGAAACTACCAGGATAGCGCCGTCCATCTGGGCAGCACCGGTGATCATGTTCTTAACATAGTCGGCATGGCCGGGGCAGTCAACATGGGCATAGTGACGCTTGTCGGTCTCATACTCTACATGGGCAGTGTTGATTGTGATACCACGGGCACGCTCTTCGGGAGCCTTATCGATCATGTCGTAAGCCATGAACTCGGCATCGCCCTTCAGACCAAGAACCTTGGTGATAGCAGCGGTCAGAGTGGTCTTACCATGGTCAACGTGACCAATGGTACCGATGTTTACGTGGGGTTTGTTGCGCTCAAATTTCTGTTTAGCCATCGTAAAATCCTCCCTTTGTTATACTTTGTTTTTTTAATATTATTTTTCCCTACCCTTTTTGTTTTCCGGGTTCGGGATCATGCTTGGGGTTCATCACTCAGCCTTGGTGCGGCTGGTGACCAGCTTCTCCGCGATGTTCTTGGGCAGCTCAATGTAGTGGCTGGGCTCCATGGTGTACTGGCCGCGGCCCTGCGTTTTGCTACGCAGGTCGGTGGCGTAACCAAACATCTCAGAAAGCGGTACAAAGGCATCAATCTGCTTGGCACCGGGGCGGTCCTCAAAGCCACGGATCTGACCGCGGCGGGAGTTCAGGTCACCGATAACATCGCCCATATACTCTTCGGGAACAATCACGCAAACCTTCATGATCGGCTCCAGAATAACGGGGTCAGCCTTTCTCATTGCCTCTTTGAAGGCCATGGAACCGGCGATCTTAAACGCCATTTCAGAGGAGTCTACCTCATGGTAGGAACCATCGTACAGCGTCACGATGCAGTCTACTACGGGATAACCCGCCAGTACACCGCTGGCCATCGCGCCCCGGATACCGGCATCGACAGCGGGGATATACTCCTTGGGGATAGCGCCGCCCACTACTTCGTTGCGGAACTCATATCCCTTGCCGCTCTCGTTCGGCTCCAGACGGATCTTTACATGACCGTACTGGCCCTTACCGCCGCTCTGGCGTGCGTACTTGTGGTCCACATCGGCCATCTTGCGCACCGTCTCTTTGTAGGCAACCTGGGGCTTACCCACATTCGCTTCTACCTTAAACTCACGCAGCAGACGGTCTACGATGATCTCCAGGTGCAGCTCGCCCATGCCGGCGATGATGGTTTGGCCAGTCTCCTCATCGGTGTAGGTGCGGAAAGTGGGATCCTCCTCAGCCAGCTTGGCAAGGCCCAGGCCCATCTTCTCTTGACCGACTTTGGTCTTCGGCTCAATGGCAACGCGGATAACCGGCTCTGGGAATTCCATAGATTCCAGGATGATCGGATGCTTGGCGTCGCACAGGGTATCACCGGTGGTGGTGTTCTTCAGGCCCACGGCACCGGCAATATCACCGGCATAGCAGGTCTCAATGTCTTTGCGGTGGTTCGCATGCATTTGCAGAATTCTGCCCATGCGCTCATTGTTTTTCTTCACCGAGTTATAGACGCTGGTGCCGGCATCCACAGTACCGGAGTACACACGGAAGAAGCACAGCTTGCCTACATAGGGGTCGGTCATGATCTTGAAAGCGAGAGCGGCAAAAGGCGCGTCATCGCTGGAAGGTCTGGTCTCCTCTTCCTCGGTGTCAGGGTTTACACCCTTGATGTCAGGGACATCGGTGGGGGCCGGCATATAGTCTACCACGGCGTCCAGCAGCTTCTGTACGCCCTTGTTGCGGTAGGAACTGCCGCAGCATACGGGAACCATGTGGTTGGCAATGGTGGATTTGCGGATGCAGCTCTTGATCTCCTCGATGGTAAGCTCCTCACCGTCGAGATATTTCATCAGCAGCTCCTCGTCCTGCTCGGCCACATGCTCCAGCAGCTCGTGGTGGTACTCCTCGGCCTTGTCCTGCATATCGGCGGGGGTGTCCTCCACGCGGATATCTTTTCCAAGGTCATCATAGTACACATAGGCCTTCATCTCTACCAGGTCGATAATACCCTTAAAGGTATCCTCGACGCCGATGGGCAGCTGGATCGGAACAGCGTTGCACTTCAGACGGTCGCGCATCATGCGCACTACATTGTAGAAGTCAGCGCCCATAATGTCCATCTTGTTTACAAATGCCATTCTCGGCACATGGTACTTGTCAGCCTGGCGCCAAACGGTCTCAGACTGCGGCTCTACGCCGCCCTTGGCGCAAAAAACGGTTACGGAACCGTCCAGCACGCGCAGGGAACGCTCTACCTCTACCGTGAAATCAACATGTCCAGGGGTGTCGATGATATTGATGCGGTGGCCCTTCCAATAGGCGGTCGTGGCGGCGGAGGTGATGGTGATACCACGCTCCTGCTCCTGCTCCATCCAGTCCATGGTGGCGCTGCCGTCATGGGTCTCACCCAGCTTGTAGTTTACGCCTGTGTAGTACAGGATACGCTCGGTGGTGGTGGTTTTGCCGGCGTCAATGTGCGCCATGATGCCTATATTACGCGTTTTCTCTAAGGATACATCTCTTGGCATAATGCCCTCCTAATAAGTTTGCGAATTCCATGCCCACAGGGGCAAAGAACAGTAAAAATGCAGTAGTCGCCGGAATTACCATCTGAAATGGGCAAAAGCCTTGTTGGCCTCGGCCATCTTGTGGGTATCCTCGCGCTTCTTGCAGGCGCCGCCCTGGCCGTTCATAGCGTCCATGATCTCGCCAGCCAGTCTCTGAGCCATCAGCTTTTCGCTGCGGTTGCGGCTATAGGTGGTCAGCCAACGCAGACCCAGGGTCTGACGGCGCTCAGGGCGTACCTCCATGGGTACCTGATAAGTGGCGCCGCCGACACGGCGAGCCTTGATCTCCAGAACGGGCATGATGTTCTCCATCGCCTGCTCAAAAGCCTCCAGCGGGTCCTTGCCGGTCTTTTCCTTTACGATGTCAAATGCACCGTAGACGATCTTCTGTGCAACGCCCTTTTTGCCATCCAGCATGATGTTATTGATCAGACGGGTGACCAGCTTGGAATTATAAAGCGGATCCGGCAGAACGTCGCGTCTTGCGATATTACCTCTTCTTGGCACTTCGCTTCCCTCCTTCATAATAAAATGAGATCTTCGGTACTCGAAAGTAAGTCCCCACTCCCGTCGGCCAGTCCAGAGGCTATGTTAAAAAGCCATCTTTCTTGGCACTTATTACGGGTGTGATTACTTCTTCGCGGCACCAGCCTTCTTAGGCCGCTTGGCACCGTACTTACTACGGGCCTGGTTGCGGTTCTGGACGCCCTGAGTATCCAAGGTACCACGGATAATGTGGTAACGAACACCGGGAAGGTCCTTTACACGACCGCCACGGATCAGCACTACGCTGTGCTCCTGCAGGTTATGGCCGATACCAGGAATGTAAGCGGTAGCCTCGATGCCGTTGGAAAGCCGTACTCTTGCTACTTTACGCAGCGCGGAGTTGGGCTTCTTGGGGGTAGAGGTACGGATCGCGGTGCAAACACCACGCTTTTGGGGAGAATTTTGATCGGTCATTACACGCTTCTTGGCATTCCAGCCCTTCAGCAGTGCAGGCGCGGTCGCCTTCTTCTCTACGGTTTCTCTGCCCTTGCGAACCAGTTGGTTAAAGGTTGGCATGGTTGTCCTCCTTTCATCAAAAAGTATTTATTCATGGGCACAAACCCGGAGGGTTTCCGGGTTGTGCTTGCATGACGGATTCAGCTTGCGGAACAATGCCCGCCCAGTTAAATATTTTACCAAATTCCCCCCGGGATTGTCAAGCGGTGATTTGGATATTTTTCACCAATTTTACAGTCCCGTTTTGGGGAATTTGACTTTTTCTTTTTGCTTACATCACTATGGCGTTGGTGCTTGCCATCAGCGCCTCCAGGTTGGCCTCATCGGCTTCTTCCTCGGCCTTTTCCTCCTCGGTGTAGGTCACCAGGCCCGTACCGGCGGGGATCAGCTTACCAATGATGACATTCTCCTTCAGGCCCTGCAGCGGGTCTACCTTGCCCTTGATGGCCGCCTCGGTCAGTACACGAGTGGTCTCCTGGAAGGACGCTGCGGACATAAAGCTATCGGTGGCAAGGGAGGCCTTCGTGATACCCTGCAGAATGGCTGTATAGGTCGCTTTCTGGCGGCTGCCGCCGTCCTCGGCGTTCTCGCGGTCGATCTGCTCGTTGAGGTGCAGTACCTCAGCGCGGTCGGCCATCATGCCGCGGATATAGTCGGTATCGCCCGGCTCCTCAATGCGCACCTTCTTCATCATCTGACGGACAATGACTTCAATGTGCTTATCATTGATATCTACGCCCTGGGTCCGGTAAACCATCTGAACCTCGCGGATCAGGTATTCCTGAACCGACAGCTCGCCGTTCACCAGCAGTACCTCGCTGGGGTCGGCGGAGCCTTCGGTGATCATGGTACCCTTCTCGATCAAGTCGCCCTCATGGACGCGCACCTTGCTGCCGAATACGATCTGATGCTCAAAGTGGTCGCCGGTCTGCGGGTCATCCACCTTCACCACATCCACGCCCTTGTTGTCCTTATCAAAGCTGACCAAACCGCCGTTATGGGCGATAACAGCCACGCTCTTGGGCTTGCGGGCCTCAAACAGCTCCTCTACACGGGGCAGACCCTGTGTAATATCGCTGGCGGAGGCGATACCGCCGGTGTGGAAGGTTCTCATGGTCAGCTGGGTACCCGGCTCACCGATGGACTGCGCCGCGATGATGCCCACGGCCTCGCCGATGGCAACAGGGGCGTTATTGGAAAGGTTAGCGCCGTAGCAGCGGCTGCAGGCGCCGTTCTTGGCACGGCAGTTGATGACACTGCGGATCTTCAGGCTGGTAATGCCCGCGCCTACGATCTCCTCTGCGGTCTTGTAGGTGATCATCTCCTCCCGGCTGGCCAGCAGCTCGCCGGTCTTGGGGTTCACCACATCCTCGCAGGGGTACCGGCCGGTCAGACGCTCGGCCAGCTCCTCGATGACGCGGTTGCCGTCAGTGATGGCCTCCACATCAATACCCTCGTGGGTGCCGCAGTCCTCCTCACGGATGATCACTTCCTGGGATACATCGACCAGTCGGCGGGTCAGATAACCGGAGTCCGCGGTACGCAGAGCGGTATCGGCCAGACCCTTACGGGCGCCGCGGCTGGATTGGAAGTACTCCAAGATGTTCAGGCCTTCACGGTAGTTGGCACGAATCGGGATCTCGATGGTCTGACCGGAGGTATTGGCGATGTTGCCGCGCATACCGGCCAGCTGGTTGATCTGGTCCATCGAACCACGGGCGCCGGAATCCGCCATCATGTAGATGGGGTTCAGCTTACCGAAGTTCTCCTTCAGCGAGGCCTTTACCTCGTTGGTGGCGTCACGCCAGATGGCAATGGTCTGCTGGTAACGGTCGTCCTCGGAAATATAACCGCGGTCGTACTTCTTGCGGACCTTGGCTACCTTTTCTTCGGCAGCGGCCAGCACCTCCTTCTTGTTGGGGGGAATGGTGGCATCGCAGACGGCAACGGTAAGGGCCGCCCGGGTGGAATACTTATAGCCCTGGCTCTTGATGGCGTCCAATACCTCGCTGGTATCGGTGGTGCCATGCTTCTTTATGCTCTTGTCAATGATCTTGGAGAGCTGCTTCTTACCCACCTGGAAGCCGACCTCAGGGATCAGCTCATTGCCGGGGATGCTGCGGTCCACAAAGCCCAGATCCTGCGGGATGGGATTATTGAAGATATTGATACCGATGGTGGTATAGATGCTGCCGGTATAGGTCTTGCCGTTCAGCGTCTTGGTGGTACGCACCAGAATCGGCTCGTGCAGATCCAGCACCCCGGTCTGATAGGCCATCAGCGCCTCATCGGGGCTGCGGTAGATCTTCACATCATGTGGGTTGGCCTCGTAGGCCTTCTCCCAATCGGCAATGGAGGTAAACACGCCGGGGTTGCGGATCTCATCGGTGGCGTACACCTTATCGATGATGGTGGTCAGGTAATAGGAACCCAGCACCATGTCCTGAGAAGGCACAGCCACGGGCCGGCCGTCAGAGAGCTTCAGCAGGTTATTGGCCGCCAGCATCAGGAAGCGGGCCTCGGCCTGCGCCTCGGCGGAAAGCGGCACATGCACCGCCATCTGGTCGCCGTCGAAGTCGGCATTGAATGCGGTACAAACCAGCGGATGCAGCTTCAGGGCGCGGCCCTCCACCAGAATGGGCTCGAATGCCTGGATACCCAGACGGTGCAGGGTAGGCGCTCGGTTCATCAGCACGGGGTGGCCCTTGATGACCACCTCCAGCGCGTCCCAAACCTCCTTGGGGGAACCACGGTCCACCATTTTGCGGGCCTTGCGGATATTCTCAGCGACCTTCAAATCTACCAGACGCTTCATTACAAAGGGCTTAAAGAGCTCCAGCGCCATCTCCTTGGGCAGGCCGCACTGGTACATCTTCAGCTCGGGGCCCACCACGATAACGGAACGGCCGGAATAGTCTACACGCTTACCCAGCAGGTTCTGGCGGAAGCGGCCCTGCTTACCCTTCAGCATATCGCTCAAGGACTTGAGTGCACGGTTGTTGGGGCCGGTCACCGGGCGGCCGCGGCGGCCGTTATCGATGAGGGCGTCCACCGCCTCCTGCAGCATCCGCTTCTCGTTACGGACGATGATATCGGGGGCGTCCAGCTCCAGCAGCTTCTTCAAGCGGTTGTTGCGGTTGATGACCCGGCGATACAGGTCATTGAGGTCGCTGGTGGCAAAGCGGCCGCCATCCAGCTGTACCATGGGGCGGATATCGGGAGGGATGACAGGCAATACATCCAGGATCATCCACTCTGGCTTGTTGCCGCTGGTGCGGAACGCTTCCACCACATCCAGGCGCTTGAGCAGCTTCGCCTTCTTCTGGCCGGTGGCCTTCTCCAGCTCTTCCTTAATCTCAACCGAGAGCGCCTCAATATCCAGCTGCTGCAGCAGCTTCTTTACCGCCTCGGCGCCCATACCGGCATCAAATTCATCCTCATAGGCTTCCCGGTACTCGTTATACTCCCGCTCACTCAGCAAGGCGTACTTCTTCAGCTTGGTGTTGCCGGGATCGATGACGATATAGGATGCGAAATACAGCACCTTTTCCAGCACACGGGGGCTCAAGTTCAGCAGCAGGCCCATGCGGCTGCTGGTGCCCTTAAAGTACCAGATGTGGGAAACGGGCGCAGCCAGCTCAATGTGGCCCATCCGTTCGCGGCGCACCTTGGCGCGGGTCACTTCCACGCCGCAGCGCTCGCAGATCTTGCCCTTAAAGCGGATACGCTTATACTTGCCGCAGTAGCATTCCCAGTCCTTAGTGGGTCCAAAAATGCGCTCGCAGAACAGGCCGTCGCGCTCCGGCTTTAGGGTGCGGTAGTTGATGGTCTCAGGCTTTTTTACTTCGCCGTAGCTCCAGGAGCGAATGGCATCGGGGGAAGCCAGCCCGATCTTGATCGATTCAAAAGATTTATTATCCAAAGTTCTTCCCCTCCATCATTAAAAATCAAATCCGTCGTCGTCCTCATCTTCGCTGCCGTCAAAGTCGGCATCGTCATAGGAATCGCTGTCCTCATCGGGGTTTTCCATGGTGTAGTTGTCCTCGATCTCGGAATCCACGGCTACATCGCTTTCATCGTAGTAGTCGCTGGCCATGGGCATGTTCTCGTCCTCATCGTAGGTCTGCTTGATGTCGATCTCCTCGTTGTCCTTATCCAGGATCTTGACATCCAGGCCCAGGGACTGCAGCTCCTTCACCATTACGCGGAACGCCTCGGGGATGCCGGGCGCCGGAATGTTCTGGCCCTTCACAATGGACTCAAACGCCTTCACACGGCCCACCACATCATCGGATTTCACGGTTAGGATCTCCTGCAGGGTGTAGGCAGCGCCGTAAGCCTCCAGCGCCCAAACCTCCATCTCACCAAAGCGCTGGCCGCCGAACTGCGCCTTACCACCCAGGGGCTGCTGGGTGACCAGGCTGTACGGGCCAACGGAACGGGCATGGATCTTATCATCAACCAGGTGATGCAGCTTGAGGTAGTACATATAGCCGACGGTAACACGGTTATCAAATTTCTCACCGGTACGGCCATCATAGACGACGCTCTTGCCGTCCTCAGGCAGCCCGGCCATCCGGAAGCACTCCCGGATATCCTCTTCGTGGGCGCCGTCGAAGACTGGGGTCATCACATGCCAGCCCAGGCGGCTGGCGGCCATGCCCAGGTGCACCTCCAGCACCTGGCCGATGTTCATACGGGAAGGAACGCCCAGGGGGTTTAGCACGATATCCAGCGGGGTGCCGTCCTCCAGGAAGGGCATATCCTCCGGCGGCAGAATGCGGGAAACTACGCCCTTATTGCCGTGGCGGCCGGCCATCTTATCGCCGACGGAGATCTTTCTCTTCTGGGCGATGTAAACTCTTACCACCTCATTGACGCCGGGGGAAAGCTCGTCGCTGTTTTCTGGGGTGAACACCTTGATGTCCACCACGATGCCGTACTCGCCGTGCGGCACCTTCAGCGAGGTATCGCGCACCTCTCTCGCCTTCTCGCCAAAGATGGCGCGCAGCAGGCGTTCCTCGGCGTTCAGCTCGGTCTCGCCCTTGGGGGTCACCTTACCGACAAGGATATCGCCGGAGTGTGCCTCGGCGCCGACATGGATGATGCCTCGCTCATCCAGAGCGCCCAGCATATCATCGCCGACATTTGGGATCTCACGGGTGATCTCCTCCGGGCCCAGCTTGGTATCACGGGCTTCGGTCTCATATTCCTCGATGTGGATGGAGGTGAACAGGTCGTCCCGCACCAGCTTTTCGTTGATGAGAACGGCGTCCTCGTAGTTGTAGCCCTCCCAGGTCATAAAGCCGATGAGCATATTCCTGCCCAGCGAAACCTCGCCGTTGGCGGTGGCGGGGCCGTCGGCCAGCACATCGCCCTTCTTCACTTCCTCGCCCTTTACCACAATGGGCCGCTGGTTGATGCAGGTGCCCTGGTTGGAACGCAGCATCTTTACCAGCTCATATTCATGCTCCACGCCTTCCGCATCGGTCACAATGATGCGATCAGCATCGACATAGCTTACATGTCCGTCTTCCTTGGCAACCACTACTACGCCGCAGTCGTGGGCCGCCTTGTACTCCATACCGGTGCCGACATAGGGGGACTCGGTCTTGATGAGCGGGACGGCCTGACGCTGCATGTTGGCGCCCATCAGGGCACGGTTGGCATCGTCGTTCTCCAGGAAGGGGATCATAGCGGTGGCAACGGAAACCACCATCTTGGGGGAAACATCCATGTAGTCCACCTTGTCGCGGGGGACCTCCTGGACGCTGTCGCGGTACCGGACGGAAACCTTTTCGTTGACAAAATGGCCGTTTTCATCCAGCGGCTCATTGGCCTGCGCCACGATGTATTCATCTTCCACATCGGCGGTCATATACTGGACGGTATCCAGCACCTTGCCGGTAGCCTTATCCACGGGACGGTAGGGGGCCTCCACAAAGCCGTACTCATTGATGCGGGCAAAGGTGGCAAGGTACGAGATCAGACCAATGTTGGGGCCTTCAGGGGTCTCGATGGGGCACATGCGGCCGTAGTGGCTGTAATGCACATCGCGGACCTCAAATCCGGCACGGTCACGACTGAGGCCGCCGGGGCCCAGGGCGGAAAGACGGCGCTTGTGGGTCAACTCGGCCAGGGGGTTGGTCTGGTCCATGAACTGGCTCAAGGGGGAGGAACCAAAGAATTCCTTGACTGCTGCCATAACGGGGCGGCTATTGATGATGGCCTGCAGGGTGATGGACTCGATATCCTGGGCCTGGGTGGTCATTCTCTCCCGGATGACGCGTTCCATGCGGGCAAAGCCGATGCGGAACTGGTTCTGCAGCAGCTCACCCACGCTGCGGATGCGGCGGTTGCCCAGGTGGTCGATATCATCGGTGGTGCCGAGATCGTACCGGAGGCCGCACATATAGTTGATGGAGGCGTAAATATCAAATTTGCGGATGTTCTTGGGGACCAGCTCATCGGCGCGGCGGGTCAGCTCTTCGGCCATTTCCTCGCGGGAAAGGCCCATATCCAGGATCTCGGAAAGGACGGCAAAGCGCACTCTTTCCCGGATGCCCATGGCCTTCAGCTCTTCGGCGGTGTAGTCGGTAAAGTCGGCCATATCCACCATGCCGTTGGAGAAGATCTTCAGCTCCTCCACCCCATCGTCCTCGGCCATCTGCAGGCCGGCGGGGGTCAGGCCCTGCGTGGTGATCCAGACGGTATCAACGCCGTGGGACTCCAGCAGGCGGGCGTCGTCGCGGCTCAGCAGGGCGCCGGCCTCAAAGAGGATCTCACCGGTGCGGGGATCGGCCACAGGGCGGGAAAGCACCTGGCCGGTGATGCGGGGCACCAGGGAGAGCTTTTTGTTGTACTTGTAGCGGCCCACCCGGGAAAGATCATAGCGGCGGGGATCGAACAGCAGCTGAGCGAGGTGCTTCACGGCCGATTCGATGGTGGGGGGCTCACCGGGACGCAGCTTGCGGTAAACCTCCAGCAGGGCCTCATCGCCCAGCATTTCGGCATCCTTGCTTTCGGCGGTCTTTACCAGGTAGGCATAGCGGCCAAACACCTCGTAGATCTCCTCATCGGTGCCGCGCAGGTCGGTCAGGGCGTTATTCACATCGGCATTGATCTGCTCGACGGTGACATCATCCCGCAGGCGCAGCAGCGACCGGATAAAGGTGGTGATGGGCAGCTTGCGGTTTTTATCGATGCGGACGCTGAACACATCGGCGGAGTCGGTATCATACTCCAGCCAGGCACCGCGGTTGGGGATCACGGTGGAATCAAACAGTTTTTTGCCGGCGGGATCGTGGTGCATGCCATAATAGACACCGGGAGAACGCACCAGCTGGGAAACGATGACACGCTCGGCACCATTGATGATGAAGGTACCGGCATCGGTCATCAGGGGGAAATCTCCCATGTAGATGTCGGATTCCTTGATCTCGCCGGTGACCTTGTTGATGAGCCTGGCGCGCACGCGCAGGGGGGCGGCATAGTTTACATCCCGCTCCTTGCACTCCAGCAGGGGGTACTTTGGTTTGTCATCCAGCGTAAAATCAATGAAATCCAGCTGCAGATTGCCCTGATAGTCGGTGATCGAGGAGATGTCCTTGAATACGGCCCGAAGACCCTCATCCAGGAACCACTGATAGGAATTTTTCTGTACTTCGATGAGGTTCGGCATCTCGGCCACTTCATCGATGTGGGCAAAGCTCTGGCGGATATTTTTGCCCAGTTTTACGGGTTTGGTGTTTACCATCCGATGTTCCACTCCATTCCATCATTTTTTCGCCATCACTTGGACATCAATGACTGCATAAATATTTGTTGATTATGCACAGTATCACGAGAGTATTATCGTGACTTATGCACACTTGACAATACCGTTTAGTCATAAAAAGCCATTATGATACAGTATATTATTGTAGTCCCGAAATGGGGCCTTGTCAAGCAGAAATTCCAAAAAAAATGGTGAAATTTTAGTGACGGAAATTTTGACCAGAAACGCCCCGAAAGACGGCGAAACGCCCCGGACGCTATCCCATAAATGGGACAGGCCCGGAGCGTGATGACGCAGAGGGGAAATTACTTGTAGAAGGCACGCATGGCACGATAGGTCATGTAGACATCGGCCTTGGCGACGACCTCGAACGGGGCGTGCATGGAAAGCACCGGAACGCCCAGATCGACGGTATCGATATTGTGCTGGGAGACATACATGGCAACGGTGCCGCCGCCGCCCTGATCTACCTTGCCCAGCTCGCCGGTCTGCCAGCCAACATGCTCGGCATCCAGAATACGGCGGGCGAAGCCCATCATCTCAGCGGTGGCGTCATTGGTGCCGGCCTTGCCGCGGGCACCGGTGTACTTGGTCACCACGACGCCGTAATTGATGTAGCTGGCATTGCGGCGTTCATGCACCTCGCCGTAAATGGGATCGAAGGCGGCGTTGACATCGGCGCTGAAGCAGTGGCTGTTAGCGGCCACATGGCGCACCTTGCAGCCGGCCATATCGGCCAGATCCTCAATGAAATCCTTGAGAAAGTAGGAGTTCATGCCGGTGGGGCCGTTGCTGCCGGTTTCCTCTTTATCCGCCAGAATGGTAACGGAGGTATACTCGGGGGATTTCTCATCGATCTCCGCCATGAGGATGGGATAGGCGCAGACGCGGTCATCGTGGCCGTAGGCGCCGATCATGGAGCGATCGAGGCCGAGATCCCGGGCCTTGAAGGCGGGAACGGCGCACAGCTCGGCGGAGAGGAAGTCCTCTTCCACGATGCCGTATTTTTCGAACAGCAGCTTGGCAATGGCGACCTTGACCTTCTCGGCGCCGGTGTCATCCCGCAGAGCGGCGCTGCCGATGAGGATATTGAGCTTTTCGCCCTCGATGCCTTCGGCCAGGGTCTTGCGCATCTGGTCGGCGGCGAGATGCGGCAGCAGATCGGTGACGCAGAATACGGGATCGCCCTCTTCTTCGCCGATGGCTACGGACAGGCTGGAGCCATCCTTGCGGATGATGGTGCCGTGCAGGGCCAGCGGGATGGCGGTCCACTGGTACTTCTTGATGCCGCCGTAGTAGTGGGTCTTGAGGAAGCACTGCTCGCCCTCCTCATACAGGGGCCGGGGCTTGAGGTCCAGACGGGGGCTGTCGATATGAGCCACACCGATGCGGACGCCTTCGGCGACGCTGCGGCGGCCGAGGGTAGCGGCGATGAGGGCCTTGCCGCGGTTATTGAGGTAGACCTTATCCCCTGCCTTGTACTGCTTGGCGTGGTCAAAGGGGACATAGCCGGCCTTTTCCAGCATGGCTACGGCAGTGGTAACAGCCTCGCGCTCAGTCTTGGCGGCATCCAGGAAGGCCTTGTAGCCCTCGCAAAAATCGTAAGCAGCCTTCAGTTCTTCCTCGGACATGGTCTCGGTGAGATTCTTGGGGTTCATCAGCAGCTCCTCGCGCAGCTGCTCGCCCTTGGTTTTTTCACTCATGGGTATTTTACTCCTTTCGGTTTTTTGATAATTTTATGGATTTATAGGCACAAAAACCGGCGGCAGCGCTCCACCTCTTTTTCCAGGTGGGCAAGATCCGACGAATTTGTGATGACAAAGTGGGAGCGGCGGGTGTAATACTCGTCCTCGTGTTGGTTGCTCATACGGGCTTCGGCGGCTTCCCTGGTGATGCCGTCCCGTTCCAGCACCCGGCGCAGGCGCTCCTCCCGCGGGGTCACCACGCTGACAATAACATCGCAGAGTTTATCGCCGCCGCTTTCAAACAGGGTGGGGGCGTCCAGCACGCAGGCGCGGCAGCCGGCCGCTTCAGCGGCATCCATGCGGGCTTCGCACTCCGCCAGGATAAGCGGAAAGGTGATGCCGACCAGGCGGCTCAGTTCCTCCGGCCGGGAGAAAACAATGGCGCCCAGTGCCTTGCGGTCGATGGTGCCATCCGGCAGGCGGGTGCCGGGGAAGGCCGCCGCGATGGCCGCGGTGCAGGCGGGGCTGTTATTCACCCCGTGGGCGATGGTATCGGCATCCAAAATCTCGATGCCGCCCCAGCGGCGCATAAGGGCGGTAACGGTGGATTTACCGCTGCCGGTGGGGCCGGTCAGGCCGATGCGGAGCATGGGATCACCTCGGTTCTGGTTGGGGTAGGAAGAAGCCGGTGGCTGCCAAGACGGGCGCCCGCAGGGCGCTCCGGCGCAGCCGGAGCCGGCGTCTCAGCCGCCGAAACCGCC
>ERZ857480.53731-NODE-83141-length-13940-cov-6.0000_pt1 | contig 13940 bp, 10 predicted proteins | sample MGYA00519767_ERZ857480 | MGnify/ENA primary metagenome ERZ857480 (study PRJEB31778, sample SAMEA3449210) | human gut metagenome | biome: human gut; feature: human-associated habitat; material: faeces | place: United Kingdom | collected 2010/2012 ...
CACCCAGATAGATGAAGCACGGCATCTGCCACCCGCCTTCCGCAAAGCCGGGCCAGGTCTCGGCAGGCGGTGCATTCCAGGGTGATAAAGCCGCGAAAAGCTGCGGATACCGCGTGCCCGCCTCCCGTGTCATCATGCCTCCGTTGGAAAAGCCCGTCAGATAAACGCGCTCCCGGTCGATGCCGTAACGGCTGTGGAGCCTGTCGATCATCCGGGCGAACACGCCGCCGTCGCGTTCCAGAAACCAGATGTTTTCCGGAGAGTCCGGCACGGCCAGCAGAAACGCGCCGGTCTCGTCCGCCAGCCTGTCCCAGCCGTTTTTCTCCGCGAACATCCAGGCCGGTTCGCCCCGGCCATGTACGCTGAACACCAGCGGCAGGCCCCTGGCCTGCTCCGCCGTCAGCCCTTCCGGCACATGAACGAAAAAGCCGTAGCTGCGGCCCCCGTACACAACAGAATCCAGCGCAAAGCGCGGGGACGCATAAAAGTCCGCACGGCTCATGAAAGGCGTCAGCTTTCCATCCGGGCCGTTTTTCCAGCGGATGACGCGTTCAAAAAGCTGTGAAAAAACCGTGCGCGCCAGCGCAGGCTCCGGGCCGAAGGTTCCGGCCGAAATCCGTACCTGCGCCGCTCCGCCATCCGGCGCCCGGTAGACCGTCGCGGAAATATCATCAAACATTTCTTCACAGCCCGGCCCCTGCGCGCCGTTGCTCCGGTTGAAATAGCGGACAGCTGCGTCCGCTTCCTGCCGTTCACGCACCATCAGCCAGAGGCAGACGGGCAGCTCCCGGTTCAGGGTTTTATAATCCGCGCTCACATTTTCCACGAGCCAGTGGCTGGAAGGACGCTCCCCGGGCGTATAATCCTGCGGCACGCCGCCCACGAGCGCCGCCGCAGCAAAAAAGCTTGGACAGGCAGCCGAGGCGTCGCCCAGGAAAGAGGCGCCGTCCTCATATCCCACCGCATAGATCAGTGTTTCCCAACACCACAAATAGCCGCCGCGCCCATACAGGCTTTTCCCGCTTTGGGTCGGAAAGCTGCCGCGCGTGCCGCGGTAGATCTCCATCAGCAGCCCCGCGTCCTCCGCCCGCCAGCCGTGCGGTACGATGGGGAGCACCAGTACCGCCCCGTCCTGCTCTGCGATTTCCCGCCAGCCGGATGCCTGCGCAAAACGTGCGGCGGCTTCATAGCTTGCCGCATCCGCGCCCGGAGCGCAGACATAAAGTGTTTTTACCGGGTCAAAGCCTGCTTTTGTTGAGATATGGCAGTACAGCTCCCGTCCTTCCCAGGCGATACGCATTTTATCTTCTCCTCTGTTTTCCTGTCTGAAAGGCTGCATGCTCCGTCACACCGCGGGCAGTTCCTTTTTCCATCGTTCCAGAATGTTTTGCAGGTCATAAAACAGTGTCTTTGCTCCAAACCCACCGGATTTGGAAACAAGGTTCCATTGCCGTCCGCCATAGGTGAACTGCGACAGCACCACGCCCGGCGCGACTTCGCACAGAGGCATGATCTCCGTTACACCCAGCTGGCGCATCAGGCCCAAAAGACAATCACCGCCCATGATCAGCACCGTGCTCTCCAGCCCGTCGTCCAACAGACGCTTGAGCAGCGCGCCCAGCGTATTGGCGATCTGGATGCGGTCTGCGGTTTTGTCCGCGCCCGCGTTCTCCACCGCGCCGCCTGTGTCCAGCCCCACCACCGGCTCCTGCGAACAGGCCCGTAACACAGCCTCCAGCATTTTGCCCGCCTGCGCGCCGGCCGCCCATTCCCGCGAGAGCTTCTGCTCCGGCGTGAGGCTGAAGCGGGACGCTCCCTGCGCCTCGGCCTGCGCGCACTGCTCCAGCGAGACCGGGTTGATGCTGCCGCAGACCGCGAGCAGACGGCCGCAGAGCGGCAGCGGCGCGGTGTCCCGGCAGGACAGCTGCAACAGCCGCGGCAGCACGGATGCAAAGCCCGCGCAGCCGGCCAGCAGTCCGGTCTCGCTCCGGGCCGCCAGCTGGTCGGCGATCTGTGCCATATCCCGGTTCGTCTGAGCTTCATAGACCAGCACGCCTGCTTTGCCCTCTGCGGAACCGCCGCCGGGGATATAGGCGCACAGTGTATCCGTCTGTTCGTGCAGAATATCCTCCACACGGGAATGCGTCACCGGCTCAAAGGGATCCTTTCCAAATACACTTTGGGCAACGGGCACGCCGCCGATGTAGTGTACGCCGCCGCGGGTGACGCGGTCCAGATTCGGGAAGGCGGGCACGAAATGGAGCCTGTCGCCTCCATCCGCTGCCAGCGCGGCGGAAAGCTCTGCCCCGATATTCCCGCGCAGCGCGGAATCTGTCTTTTTATAGATGCATCCGATCTTTTTTTCCTTTGCCCAGCGCACCAGGCGGTAGACCGTATCATATGCCTGCGCCGCCGGAAGGTGGCGTGTCTCGGCATCCACCACGAGCACCTGTGTTTGCGCGTCTGCCTCCAGTGCCTGCAGGCCTGTCCCCACAACGACCTTCGTGGCCGCTCCATAGGAGGCAAACTGTACGCCTGTATCCAGCGCGCCTGTAAAATCATCCGCAATTACAAATAAATGTATCATAGGCTCTCCTCTTATCCCTGTCCAGCGGACCTTTCGTCATTTTCATTATACAGGCGTATTTTTTATGCTGGTATGCAGAATCCCTCCGCAAATCGTTTTATTATGAAACACTTAAGAAAATTTGTTGTGTTTTCTTTGTGAATTCGCTATAATAAAGCAAAAATGTGTTTCATTTTTAAACAAAAGAGAGATGAAAGAAAATGCCATCCATCAAAGTACTGGCGATCTCGCCCTATCCCGGGATGGTGCCGCTTTTAACAGAGACCGCGAAAGAATACGACGGCCTGGAGCTGACCATCAGCGTGGGCGATCTGGCCAAAGGGCTGGAGCTCGCGCAGAAAGGCTTCCACGCAAATTTTGATGTGATCATCTCCCGGGGCGGCACGGCCAGACTGCTGAAACAATCCGTTTCGCTGCCGGTCATCGAGATCGGCACCACCGTGTACGATGTCCTGTGTACGCTTCAGCGCGCCAACATTCACGAGGGGCGAGTGGCCATTGTGGGATATTCCAACATCACACAGGATATGGGCATCCTGCGGACGCTGCTGCCATACCAGTTGGACGTATTTACCATACAATCCTCCAGCCAGGCCGTTACCACGCTGCAATACCTGCGGCGGGAGGAATATGCCTCGGTCCTGTGCGATATGGTCACCTACACCGCCGCCAAGGAGATGGACGTCAACGCTTTCCTTATCACCTCCAGCGCCGAAAGCATCCGCGCCGCGTTCGACCAGGCTGTTTTTTTCTGCAGCGCCAACCGCCAGCTGCGCAGTGAAAACCAGTTCCTGCGCCAGCTCCTGCACAAACGCACCAGCCAGACCATAGTTTTCACCCGTGCGGGCAAGCTGGTTTTTTCCACGCTGGAGGACGCCTCCGCAGAGCTGCTGGACATGCTGCGCGAAAAAATCGAGAGCGTGGCCGCCGCGGGACGCATCAAGGTCATGCAGCAGTTCCGCGGGCTGCTGTACAACATTGAAGCGATGCAGCTTCCCTCCGACGGAGAGGCCTATACCGCCTTTTATTTTCTCGCTTCCACACCCCCTGTCGCCGGGGACAAATACGGCATCAGCTACTATAACTGCAGCCAATTGGAGGAGGCGTGCTCCGCCGGTATCTATAACATCACCGGCCTCACCGCCCAATATCATCAAAGCATCCTGCAGGCGGCGGCAGGACGCGCACCGGTGTTTCTGTTCGGCGCCGCCGGAACAGGGAAGGAATATCTGGCGCGCACGATCTACCTGCGCAGCGCGCGTCGCAGCCACCCTTTTATTCAGATCGACTGTAACCTGCTGAGCCGTAAAACCTGGAATTATCTGCTGGGACACCACAGCTCTCCGCTTTGCGATACGGAAAACACGCTGTATTTCCAAAACCTGAACGCGTTGGACGATACGCAGTGGCGCCAGCTTCTGGCCTTTCTGCTGGAGGGACAGACCGCGAAGCACAACCAGCTGATTTTTTCGCGTGTGGAAGCCGGTGACGGGCGCATCAGCGGAGCGGCAATGGAATTCATCAACCGCCTGTCTTGCTTTCCCCTCTGCCTTTCCTCCCTGCACGCCCAACCCGCGCAGGTGGAAACCGCGTTCAGCCTGTATCTGGACCGCCATACGATAGACACCGGCAGGCAGTGGCGCGGCATCGACGCGGATGCGCTTACGCTGCTGCGCCAGTATCCGTGGACGCAGAACTATCTGCAGTTCCACCGCGTGATGGAACGGCTGACGGAACTGTGCACGGATGCACAAATCCGGCTGTCGGACGTTCAGGCCGCCCTGCAGGCGGAGCTTTCCCTTGCGCCCGCCGACGCGGATACGGCGGCCTCCCCCGCCGCCTCTCTCGACCTCTCCCAGCCGCTGGCCCTCATCGAGCGGGAGATCGTCCGAATGGTACTGGAAAAAAGCGGCGACAACCAAAGCCGTGCGGCGCAGAGCCTTGGCATCAGCCGCACCACGCTCTGGCGGATGCTGAAGGCATAAAAAAACGGCATGGAACTTTTGCTCCATGCCGTTTTGCTTTATCCCATGCGTTTACACGTGCCAGATGTCCCGCGCATATTCCAGAATCGTACGGTCGGACGAAAACACGCCCGCGTTTGCCACATTGCGCACACACTTTGCCGCGAAAGCCCGCGCGTCGCGATAGTCCCGGTTGACAGCCAAGCGCGCGTCGCAGTACTCGATAAAATCCCGCATCAGGAAGTAGTGGTCGGGCTTGTGCCAGCTTGCGCCTTCGGTGAGGGAGGCATACAGTTCGCGGAACATGCCTGTGCCGCCGTCGGAAAATGTGCCGTCCACCAGGCTTTCCACCACGCGCTTTGCGCGCGGCTCCGCCGCGAGGACGGCGTTCGGGTCGTAGCCGTCCTCCTGCAGACGCGCGATCTCATCGGCGCGGGCGCCGAAGATATATTCGTTCTCCGCGCCGGCCTGCTCTGCGATCTCGATGTTTGCGCCGTCCAGTGTGCCCAGCGTCACCGCGCCGTTCAGCATGAACTTCATGTTGCTGGTGCCGGACGCCTCCGTGCCGGCCGTGGAGATCTGTTCGGACACATCCGCCGCCGGGATAATCTTTTCCGCATAGCTGACGTTGTAGTTCTGGACAAACACCACCTGCATCAGGCCGTTCACGTCCGCATCGCCGTTCACCAGTTCCGCCAGCTCGTTGATATACTTGATGATGCCCTTGGCCCGCACATAGCCCGGCGCGGCTTTTGCTCCGAACAGGTAGACGGTGGGCGCGAAATCCGCGCGGGAGATGCGCCCCTCCTTCAGGCCATAGTATGTGTCCAGAATGGAAAAAGCGTTCAGAAGCTGGCGCTTATACTCATGCAGGCGCTTTACCTGCACATCCAGCAGGAAGTCTGCGCGAAGCCGCACGCCCTCGTGCTTTTCCACATACGCCGCGAGCTGCCGTTTTTTCTCCCGCTTGACGTCCATGAAACGCGCCAGAAACGCAGGGTCGTCCGCGCAGGGTTCCAGCCGCTTGAGCTGGGAGAGGTCTGTCAGCCAGCCGTCGCCCACAGCGTCGTGCAGCAGCGCCGCCAGTTCCGGGTTTGCCAGCGCCAGCCAGCGCCGTTGGGTAACGCCGTTGGTCTTGTTGTTGAACCGCTCGGGATACAGCTCGTACCATTCGTGCAGAGCGGTGTCCTTCAATATCTCAGTGTGCAGGCGCGCCACACCGTTGGTGGAGTGGGTGGCAAAGATGGCCATACGCGCCATATGCACCATGCCGTCCTCCAGGATGGCATAGCGGGACACCTCGCCCATGGGCACGCCCCTCTGCTCCAGCGTGCGGCGCAGCAGCGCGTCCAGCTTCTTCACATACGGATACACCCGGGGCAGCACGCCGCGGAACAGCTTCTGATCCCATTTTTCCAGCGCCTCGGGCATAATGGTGTGGTTGGTGTAGGCAAAGGTATCGTGGGCCACCTGTACTGCGTCGGCAAAACGCATGCCCGCCTCTTCCACCAACAGGCGCAGCAGCTCGGGAATGGCCACTGTGGGGTGGGTATCGTTGAGCTGTACCGCGTATGCGTCGGCAAAATGGGTGAAATCCCCGCCATGGGCCGCGCGGTAAGCACGCACCATGTCCTGCAGCGACGCGCTGGAGAAGAAATACTGCTGCTTGAGGCGCAGGCGCTTGCCTGCGTCGGTGTCGTCGTTGGGGTACAGCACACGGCTGATATCCTCGGCGGCGTCCCGCTCACGCACGGCGGCGGCATATTTCTGGGCGTTGAACAAATTGAAATCGAATGCCTGGAACGGCTCGGCCTGCCACAGACGCAGTGTATTGACGGTTTTCATTCCGTAGCCGATGACAGGCGTGTCGTAAGGCACGGCGCGCACGGCCTGCCCGCCGAACTGCACGGTGACGGCATCCTCCTCCCGGCGAACGCTCCATGGATCTCCAAAGCGCTGCCAGTCATCGGCGGTCTCTTTCTGGAAGCCATCCTCAAAATACTGCCTGAACAGGCCGTACTGGTACCGGATGCCGTAGCCGTCCAGCGGCACGCCCTGCGTGGCGGCGGAATCCAAAAAGCACGCGGCCAGGCGGCCCAGGCCGCCGTTGCCCAGCGCCGCGTCCTCGATCTCTTCAAACACGTTCGCATCCACACCCGCGTCCAGCAGCATCTGCTGCACCTCGCCCAGGCGGCCCATGTTCAGCAGATTGGCGTAAACGAGGCGTCCCACAAGAAACTCCGCCGAAAGGTACGCCACGCGCTTGCCCGGCGCGCGCTTCCATGCGTCCGCAGCGAGGTCCAGCGCTGCTTTGGACACCGCGTTGTACAGCTCACGGGGCGTAGCCTGGGCAATGGTTTTCCGGCAGTCGGCCGCAAGCACCTGCCCCGTCAGTATCTGAATATCTCTTTTCATGGAAAAACTCCTTTCCTGAACCGCCGCCGCGGGATAAAAGCAATTTATTTTCGCAAATTTTCGTAGAACACCACCATGTTAGCATTGGATACGGATTTCGTCAAGGCGTATTTTGTGATATTTCAATAAAATATTCTTTCTCTCCCATTGCAAAGAGCGGCGGTGCGGGTTATACTAAACAGGATATCGGACAACGAAGGGAGGCGCAGCGCTTGGTGACGATCCGAGACATTGCCCAACGGCTGGGAATCGCGGTGAGCACGGTTTCAAAAGGATTGAACGGCGCGCCGGACGTGAGCGCAGAGACCCGCCAGCTTGTGCTGGACACGGCGGTGGAAATGGGCTATGCGGCCAAGCGTGCCCGCAGGCAGGCACAGCCCAAGGTGTGTGTGCTGGTGGAAAATATGGAATACGCCAACATCGGCCAGTTCGGGTACGAGATCGTGGCCGGGTTCCGGCTGGCGGCCGCGGCACGGGGATGGGCCGTGGATGTGCTGCCCACCACGCCCGAGGCGCAGGCGCGCACCAAATATGGCAGCCTGCTGCTGGAGGGCGGATACGGCGGCGCCTTCATTCTCGGCCTGACGCCGCAGGATGCATACATGCGTGCGCTGGCCGGCACGGACACGCCCACGGTGCTGCATCCTGCGGCGTGCCCAACGCCAGCGTCGGATATGTGGGCACCGACAGTTGGGAGGGTGTGGAGCTCGGCGTGCGGCATCTGGCCGGATTGGGACACCGGAAAATCGCCTTTTTGAACGGCACGCGGGATTCAATGGTGTCTGAGGAAAGGCGGCTGGCTTTCCTGCACGCCACCTGGCTGTGCGGGCTTTCCGCCGACGAACGGATGATGGCCTATGGGTATTATGAACAAAACTGCGCGCGCGAATACGTGCCGCATTTTCTTGCGCAGGGCGCGACAGCCATTTTGTGCGCCAGCGACGGCATCGCCCGGGGCGTGTTGGCCGAGCTGCGGCGTCTGGGCCTGCGCGTGCCCGGGGACGTGAGCGTGATGGGCTACGACGACCTTCCGCTGGCCGCCGGCTGCGAACCGCCCCTTACCACCATCCGGCAGGACAGGCTGGCGCTGGGCAAAAGTGCGTTCAGACTGCTGGACAGTCTGATGAACGGTGTTGCCGTAAGCAAGGTGCTGCTGCGTCCGCAGCTGATCGTCCGGGAGAGCACCGGGCCTGCGCCTGTACGGAAATAGGCCCGCGGAAAAACAAAAAAGGCGCTCCGCAGCCATTCCGGCTGTTGAGAGCGCCTTTTTTGTGCCAGCCCTCCGGCAGGGATGCGGCAAAGGGCCGCCCGGATGGCAGCATCAGGACGCGCCTGGCGCGCGCCGCTCCGCTTCGGCCCGCACCAATGCGCCGTCCACCTCTACCGCCACAGCCGATCCGCTGTCCGTTCCCTCCAGCGCGTACACCGCGCCGTACACGCGGCTCTCCCGCCGCTGGGCGGAAAGCGGCCCCGGCACCAGTTCGATGTGCTCCAGCTCCGCGCGCGTCAGTTCCCGTCCGGTATCCGCATCGAACACGCAGGAGCGGGCAAGCACGCCCAGATATGCGCCCTGCGCCTCCGGCGCAACGGGTGTATCTGTGACAAGGTAGACTGTCTCTCCGCAAGTGAGCCTGCGGCAGTCCTCCGGCATCACCGCAAAGGCCTCCCCGTATCCCCCGGCCTGCCGTGCAAAGCTGAGGACCTCCGCTTCCGGCGGCAGCGCATCTGCGGGCACCGCACGGCGGAATGTGCCGTCCACCATCACGGCCACAGCGCCGTCCGTCGTGCCGGGCAGCGCCCATACGTTCAGCACCTGCACGGTGCGCCCGCCCTCCGGCAGCCTTTCCTCCAGCCGGGCCAAAGCAGAGAAGGAAAGCGTCACACCGCAGGTATCCACGACGCGCCCTTCCCCGTCCACCGCCGCCAGTGTCTGGATATCGCCCAGCTTGCGCCCCACTGCATCACGCGGCACAGCCTCCCGCAGCGTAATATATTCCACCCCGCCGCAGGTAAAGCGTGCCGGGTCCGCCGGGTCCAGCGTGCAGGCGTCCTCTCCATCGGCACAGCAGCCCGTCAGAACGGCCGCCAGCATGAGGACCGTCCACAGGACGGCGCGTATTCCATTTTGTTTTTTCATGTTTTCTCCACTCCTTTTTGCTTCCGCAGCTGTATCCTAACGCGCAATTCTAAGGAAAGCATAAGGGCGGAAAAACACGGCGGCCCTGTACGGAAAACCGTACAGGGCCCTTTAAGCTTTGATTCGGCGCGGCGCCGCATTTACGGCACGGGCTGCCAGCGCGCGTAGAGGTACATGCTGTCCTCCACCGTATCCTGCGCAAAATCCCAGGGTCTGTGCTCACGTTCCACGTCCCAATACCAGCCGTCAAAGACATATCCCTCTTTCACGGGGTCCTCGGGACGCTGGACCAGCTCGCCGTAGCGGCAGGTCTGCGCGGGCACCTGGGAACCGCCGTCGGTTTCAAACGTAACGGTGAATCCGCCGCTGCCCGCAAGAAACACGATGGCGAGCGCAAGCGCGGCCAGACCGGCCAAAATCGCCCCGGTCAGCGCCTTCACGGATATCGTCACGCCGCGGTACATATTGTTCGAGCCGCGGTACCGCGGCTCGGGCGCAGTGTCCCGGAGCGCGCCTTCCGAGCGGTGTTCTTCTTCCATGGCGCCCTCCGGTCACTTGCGTACCAGATACTTGCGCATATCGATGGCGCAGGCCACAAGGATGATCAGGCCCTTGATGATGTACTGCAGATTGGACGAGACACTCATAAACGTGAGGCCCACGAAGATAATGCGCAGCAGCACCACGCCGATGATGACGCCGCGGATCTTGCCGATGCCGCCGACGAACGAGACGCCGCCGATGACGCAGGCCGCGATGGCGTCCAGCTCATAGTTCAAGCCGGTGTTTGCCGTATTCGCGCCGATGCGCGCGCCCTCGATGAAGCCGGTGAAGCCGTACATCACGCCCGCCAGCGTGAACACCAGAATGGTGGTGGCGGCGACGTTCACGCCGGAGACGTTCGCAGCCTCGGGATTGGAGCCTACGGCGAACATGTTCTTGCCGAAAGTCGTCTTGTTCCAGACGAACCACATCACGACGGTGATTACGATGGCATACCACACAAAGTTGGGGATGGGGACCATATTGCCCTTGCCGTCCGGCACCGAAAGGATGCTGCCGGTGATGAGATTGGTATAACTTTTATCCAGGCCGGAGATAGACTGCCCGTTGTTGTTGCCCTGCATCAGGTAAATGAGCAGCGTGCCGTACACGATGAGCTGGGTGGCCAGCGTGACAATGAACGGGTGCAGATTGAACTTGGCCGTACAAAAGCCGTTGACAGCGCCCACCAGCGCGCCGATGGCAATGACCGCCAAGATGACGATGGGCACGGGGACAGTGCCGATGCCCGGGAACATCTTATTGGGGTACTCCGCCATCTGCAGCAGCGAAGCCGCCACGCAAGCCGTCAGGCCCACAACGCGCCCGGCCGAAAGGTCGGTGCCTGTCAGAATGATCGCGCCCGCGATGCCCAGCGCAATGGGCAGATTCGCGGCCGAGAGCGAAACGATGTTGATGATGGATTTCATCGACACGAAGTTCGGGTTATAGACGGCAATGCCGATGATGGCCGCAATAAGGAAGATATAGAGCGAATTATCAATGAAAAACTCGCCCCACCAGCGCCGCTTATCCTCCTTTTCCATGGCTTTGAAGTTTTCCAAGCGCTGCTTGATGGTCAGTTTGGCATTCGTTCCCACAGTGATTCCTCCTTATGCGTATTTGGCGGCAAGCGTCATGATCTCTTCCTGCGTCGTGGCCTTTGCATCCACTTCTCCGGCGAGCCGCCCACCGGACATTACAAGGATGCGGTCGCACACGCCCAGAAGCTCCGGCATTTCCGAGGACACCATGATAACGGCCTTGCCCTCTTTGGCGAGGTTGATGATGAGCTGATAGATCTCGTACTTTGCACCTACGTCAATGCCCCGGGTGGGCTCGTCCAGCAGCAGCACCTCGGGGTCTGTCAGAAGCCACCGGCCCAGGATGACTTTCTGCTGGTTGCCGCCCGAAAGCGAACGGATCTTCGTATCCTGAGACGGCGTTTTGATGCGCATGGCCCGAATGGACCACTCCGTACTCTCCTCCATCTTCTTTCTGCTGAGGTACAGGCCCTTTACCTTATATTTCTTCAAGCTGGAGATGGTGGTATTCTCCTGAATGTCCAAAATGCCAAAGATGCCCGTGGCGCGCCGCTCCTCGGTGAGCAGCGCGAACTTGTTTTTGATCGCGTCGCGGGCACGGCGGTTCTTCACCTCTTTGCCGTGCAGGCGGATGACTCCGCTTTTGCGGGTAGCCACGCCGAAAATATTTTCCAGCACCTCGGTGCGGCCGGAGCCGTCCAGGCCGGCGAGGCCGACGATCTCGCCCTTATGTACATTGAAGGAAACATCGCGCAGCTTGGAATACATGGCCGTCAGGCCCTCCACCTCCAGCAGCACGCCGCCGATCTCGTTGTCCTTGGGCGGGAAGCGGTTTGTCAGCTCACGGCCCACCATCAGCTTGATGATGCGCTCCATCGTCATTTCCGCCGCCGGCTCTGTGGCGACCCACGCGCCATCGCGCATGACGGTCACTTCGTCGGAGATACGCAGGATCTCCTCCATCTTGTGGGAAATATAAATGATGCCGCAGCCGCGGTCCCGCAGCATATTGATGATGCGGAACAGGTGCTCCACTTCCTCCTCAGTAAGCGAGGAGGTGGGCTCGTCGAACACGATGACGTCGGAATGGTACGAGACAGCTTTGGCAATCTCCACCATCTGGCGCTGGGCCACGGGCATCGTGCTCATAATGGTGCGCGGGTCCACATGGATGCCCAAATCATCAAAAATCGCCGCCGTATCAGCGAGCATCTTTTTTTCGGACGTGAAGGGCCCCACCGTGGGATAGCGGCCGAGCCAGATATTGTCCATAACATTGCGCTTGAGTGCCTGGTTCAACTCCTGATGCACCATGGCGACGCCGTGTTCCAGCGCCTCTTTCGAGGTTTTGAAGCTGACTTCCTTCCCATTCAGCAGGATCTGCCCGCTGTCCTTGCTGTAAATGCCGAACAGGCACTTCATCAGGGTGGACTTGCCCGCCCCGTTTTCCCCCATCAGTGCATGCACCGTGCCGCGCTTTACCGTCAGCGAAACATTGTCGAGCGCCTTGACGCCGGGGAAGGACTTGCAGATATTTTTCATTTCGAGCAGAACGCTGTTGTTGTTCTCCATTCGGCCTCTCCTCCGCGTAAAATCTCAGATTCAAGCAGGAAGATAGCCGCCCGTAGAGGCAGCTATCTTCCTGCTGTTTGCTTGATCGGGTCTATCAGCCGGTGTAAACGGCGTACGGGATGCGGATCTTGGCACTGGCATCATCCACATTGTAGCTGTCGGTGCCGTCCATCAGGGCCGCGCCGCTGGTGGCGTTCTTGGCAAGCAGCGCAATGGCCGCCGCCATGCCTTCGGCGTCCTGCTTGATGCTGCCGACCATACTGCCGGCGGCGATCAGCTCTTTGGCTGCATCGGTGGCGTCAACGCCGAACACAGGGATGGCCTTGTCCGCGCTGGCGTTGTAGCCGGCGGTCTTGAGCGCTGTGATGGCGCCCTCGGCCATGCCGTCGTTGTTGCAGATGACCAGCTCGACCATGTTGTTATTGGCCTCGGTGTACTCGGACAGAATCGTCGTCATATACTCGTTGGAAGCCTGCGCGGACCATGTGCCGTTACGGTCCACCAGGAACTTGTCGGCGTTGTTGGCGTCATAGAACGTCAGCGCCGGCTTGCCGGCGGCCTCCAGCGCAGCGTCGCAGTCCTCGACGGCGTACTGGGTGCGGTATTCGGCCTCGGGGTTGGCGTTCTGGCCCTTAAACATGACATAGGAAATGGCGCCGTCACCGTTCAGGTCCACGTCGTCATAATTCGCCAGCAGATAATCAGCGATCATCTGGCCCTGCATGTGGCCGGCCTCGGCCGCGTCAGTGCCGATGAACGCACATTTTTCATAGCTGTTCACCACGGCGTCGGACACTTCGCGGTTGAAGAAGATCACGGGGATGTCCGCTGCCTTCGCCTTGTCCACGATACCCTGCGCCGCGTCGTCGGAGCCTGTCTCGACGATGTTCACAATCAGGCAGGTAGCGCCTTTCGTGATGGCAGTATCAACCTGCTCGGTCTGGGTATTCTGCTGAGAGTTGGAATCATAGTCCTGGTACTCAACGCCCAGCTTATCCAACTCCGCGTCCAACGCGGTGCGGACCGTGGAAATATATGTGTCGCTGTACGTGTAATAGAAAACGGCGATGGAGCCGTCGGCCGCCGCAGGCGCGGAAGCCGGCGCGGAGCCAGAGGTATCCGGCGCTGTGGAAACAGGCGCGGAAGAACCGCTGCCGCCGCATGCCGCCAGAGAAAGTGCCAGGCACGCCGCCAGAAGGATCGCTAGTACTTTTTTCATACGTTTCTCTCCTTTTCATTTGCATTTTCCCCACACGCCGCCGGAACCTCCTGCAATGCGGCATGTGCGCCGCCGGGCCTCCCGCCGCCGCAGGCAGCAGGGCCCGCGCATCTGCGCAAGGCCGCGCTGCATGGATTATCCATGCAGCAAAATGTGAAGAAGCGGAAGCTATGCTGCTTCCTGCAACGGTTTGATATTATCATCGTAATTGTAAAAAGTCAACAAAATCATTTGTTTTGATATCTTTTTTTCATAATTATAAAACAAATAAATTTCCATATTTTTCTATAATAAGGTAAAAATTTTCATTATTAGATTATAAACTCAAAAAATGAAAAATATATTTTTATCCTTAAAAATGGATATTTGTTGTATATTTTAAATAAAAACTGACATTTTCATGCTAATTCAAGCGGTTTTCTGTACAAAGTGCAGAAAGAAGCTCTGCATAAAAAAGCGG
>ERZ857480.23153-NODE-35533-length-13905-cov-12.0236_pt1 | contig 13905 bp, 8 predicted proteins | sample MGYA00519767_ERZ857480 | MGnify/ENA primary metagenome ERZ857480 (study PRJEB31778, sample SAMEA3449210) | human gut metagenome | biome: human gut; feature: human-associated habitat; material: faeces | place: United Kingdom | collected 2010/2012 ...
ATGTTCAACATCACCAGCAAGGAGCAGGTCATCGTCAACACCTGGTACGGCGGCGAGATGAAGAAGGGCATGTTCTCCATGATGAACTACTTCCTGCCGCTGAAGGGCATGGCTTCCATGCACTGCTCCGCCAACACCGATATGGAGGGCAAGAACACTGCCATCTTCTTCGGCCTGTCCGGCACCGGCAAGACCACCCTGTCCACCGACCCCAAGCGCCTGCTGATCGGCGACGACGAGCACGGCTGGGATGACAACGGCGTCTTCAACTTCGAGGGCGGCTGCTACGCAAAGGTCATCAACCTGGACAAGGACTCCGAGCCTGATATCTACAACGCCATCAAGCGCAACGCTCTGCTGGAGAACGTTACTCTGGATGCTGAGGGCCACATCGACTTCGCAGACAAGAGCGTCACCGAGAACACCCGTGTGTCCTACCCCATCAACCACATCCAGAACATCGTCCGCCCCATCTCCTCTGCACCCGCAGCCAAGAACGTCATCTTCCTGTCTGCTGACGCATTCGGCGTTCTGCCCCCGGTCTCCATCCTGACCCCGGAGCAGACCCAGTACTACTTCCTGTCCGGCTTCACTGCAAAGCTGGCAGGCACCGAGCGCGGCATCACCGAGCCCACCCCCACCTTCTCCGCTTGCTTCGGTCAGGCTTTCCTGGAGCTGCACCCCACCAAGTACGCTGAGGAGCTGGTCAAGAAGATGAAGGCCAGCGGCGCAAAGGCTTATCTGGTCAACACCGGCTGGAACGGCACCGGCAAGCGCATCTCCATCAAGGATACCCGCGGCATCATCGACGCCATCCTGAGCGGTGCCATCAACGAGGCTCCCACCAAGAAGATCCCCTACTTCGACTTTGAGGTTCCCACCGCTCTGCCCGGCGTTGATCCCGCGATCCTCGACCCGCGCGATACTTACGCAGACGCTTCTCAGTGGGAAGAGAAGGCCAAGGATCTGGCTGGCCGCTTCGTCAAGAACTTTGCAAAGTATGAGGGCAACGAGCACGGCAAGGCTCTGGTCTCCGCTGGCCCTCAGCTGTAAGCAACCCCTTTCCTCTCCATTGTTCAGAATAGCATGAATGGCGGGGCTGTCACCGGTGGGTGACAGCCCCGCTTTTGTTGTATTTTTCTCGATTTTCTTGTATCCTGTGGGGGGGGGTATGCTATACTGGAACCAGCTTTTTACGCGCGTTTTTCCAGAGGAGGATGTGGAAATGAAACACCGGACTGTCAACGATTATTTCAAGCAGCAGTGGCCCCGGCTCATCTTGTTTGCGGCATTCACGCTGGGCGTCTCATTCTTTGCCCCGCTGAAAAATTTCCAGCTCAAATGGCTCATTGACTCCAAATCAAAACAGGAGGCCCTGGGCTACATGGGGCTGGTGTTTGCCATTACGTTCAGCAGCTGGTTCTTTGAGCGGCTGAGCCGCCGCTCCTTTACCAGGATCGCCTGCGGGGCCGTGGAACAGGTGCGCCAGCGCATTCTGGAGCAGGTGCTGTACCGCACCGTGGCCCAGTACAACGCCGAGGGCGACGCGGCTTACCTCTCCCTCCTGACCACCGACCTGCGCACCCTCTACGACGATTACTATATGTCCCTGTTCAGCATCGTGTTCTGGGGCGGCATCATGCTCTGCGCGCTGGCCATGTACCTCTACATCAGCCCGGTGATGCTTCTGGCGATTTTATTGGTGACCATCCCGCCGCTGGTGCTCCCCCGCCGGATGAACGAGCGGCTCAAGGCCACCCGGGACGCGTTTTCCCTCCAGATGGCCGATTACACCCAGCAGCTCAAAGAGCTTCTGGGCGGGTTTGAGATCATCCGCAGCTTTTTGCGGGAGGACGCCTATGCCGCTCTCCACCAGAAAGCCGCCCGCAAGGCCCGGGAGAGTGAGCTGGACTACCAACAGAGCCTGAACGCCATGGTGACCAACACCTCCCTCATCAGCAATCTCATCTTCCCCGTCGTGATGCTGGTGGGCCTTTTCCTCGCTTTTGACGGGCGGCTGACCATGGGCACCGTTTCCACTGCCGCCAGCATGGCAAACTTCGTCATCACCCCCTGCCACCAGATCGCCCAGTGCTGGGCCAAGGTCAAGTCCTCTCAGGGCATCCGCCAGCGGCTGGAAGCCGCCATGGCGGAGCCGCAGGCGACCGAGCAGGGGGAGCCTATCGGTCCCATTGATTCCATCCAGTGCGAAACCGTCCGCTTTGCTTACCCCAACACTGCGGAGCCCGTGCTGAAAGATGCCTCCCTGACCGTGGACGCCGCGCAGAAAGTGGCCCTTGTGGGCGAGAGCGGCTGCGGCAAATCCACGCTGGCCAAGCTCCTGTTCCAGTATTACCCGGATTACTCCGGCGACATCCTCTTCAACGGCCGACAGGTGCGCACACTGGACCGCACCGCCCTCTACCGCCGGGTGGGCTACATCGCCCAGACGGCGTATCTCTTCCACGATACCATCCGGAACAACATCTGCCTGCACGAAGATTTCCCAGACGAACAGCTGGCCCACGCCATTGCAGCGGCAGGCCTTACGGACTGGGTGGCTTCCCTGCCCGACGGGCTGGATACCGTCATCAGCGAAAACGGCAAGAATCTCTCCGGCGGCCAGCGCCAGCGCATCGGCATCGCCCGGCTGGCCCTGCGCAGCTATGACCTCATCATTGCGGACGAGATCACTGCCAGCCTGGACCCTGACACCAGCCAGCAGGTGATGGAAAACCTCATCGCCATGCCCTGCATGGTGGTAGCCATCACCCATGATGTGGCCGGTTCGTTCATGCACCAGTTCGATAAAGTTTACCGCGTGGAGCACGGTGTGGTGCGGGTGGCATAACGATACAAAAGAACGCCTGTCGGAAGCTTCCGGCAGGCGTTCTGCTTTTTCTGCTCTTTATTTCGCCGCGTCGAACTCAGCCACGATATCGGCCGTGGGGGCGGGCGTCACGAGGCTGACCACCACGCAGACGGCCAGGGAGATGAGGAATGCGGGCAGCAGCTCATAGATGCCGAACACGCCGCCCAGCGGGCTGATGAGGTACTTCCAGACGAAGACCATCAGGCCGCCGGAGAGCATTCCGGCCAGAGCGCCCTGCCAGTTGCAGCGCTTCCAGAACAGCGCGCAGAGTACCACCGCGCCGTAGGAGCCGCCGAAACCGGCCCATGCAAAGCTGACGATGCCGAACACGCTGGAGTTGGGGTCACGGGCCAGCACCACGCCCACCACGCTGACGCAGACGATGGTCAGGCGGGCCGCAAACAGGCTCTGCTTCTCGGTCAGCTTGAGGTGCGCAAACTCCTGCAAAATGTTCTGAGAGACGCTGGAGGCGGCTGCCAGCATCTGGCTGTCCGCCGTGGACATGGTAGCGGCCAGGATGCCTGCCAGAATGAGGCCCGCCAGAACGGCTGCCAGCATCCCATGGGCGCTGATGAGGCTGGCAATGCGGACGATGATGGTCTCGCTGGAAGAACCGCTCAGAAACTCCAGAGCGCCCGCCTTGGTCATGCCAAGGCCCACCATGCCAATGATGATGGAAGCCGTCATGGCGATGACCACCCAGACGGTGGCAATGCGGCGGCTGAGCACCAGCTTCTTCTCGTCCTCAATGGCCATAAAGCGGAGCAGGATGTGGGGCATTCCAAAGTAACCGAGGCCCCACGCCATGGTGGATACGATGTCCAGCAGACTGTAGCTGGTGGAGCCGCCCGTGGCGGCATCGTGGCTGGCCATCATGGTCAGGTAGCCGGAGATGCCCTGGGCGTTCTCCACCACAGCCCCCCAGCCGCCTGCCACGCTGATGCCATACACCAGCACGGCCACCAATGCCATCGACATGACGATGGACTGGATGAGGTCGGTGGTGGTCACGGCGCGGAAACCGCCCAGGATGGTGTAGCCCACGATGATGAGGGCTGACACCAGCATGGCCGCCATGTAATCCACCCCAAACAGGCTGTGGAACAGCTTGCCGCAGGCCGCAAAGCCCGAGGCCGTGTAGGGCACGAAAAACACGATGATGATGACCGCGCCCAGTGCGTTGAGCAGGTTGCGCTGGTCGTGGAAGCGCAGGGACAAAAACTGCGGCACCGTGATGGCGTCGAGGTTGGCCGAGTAGCGGCGGAGCCGCCGGGCCACGATGAGCCAGTTGAGCCAGGTGCCCACGGCCAGGCCGATGGCCGTCCAGCCCGGCGAGGCAATGCCCGTCAGGTAGGCCAGACCCGGCATTCCCATCAGCAGCCAGCTGGACATATCGCTGGCCTCCGCGCTCATGGCAGTGACCAGCGGGCCCATCTTGCGGCCGCCGAGGTAGAAATCGGTACTGTCTTCATTGGATTTGCTGTAGGCAAAGCCAACGGCCAGCATCGCCGCCAGGTACACGACGATGGTAGCCACAATGCAAACGTTCGTCATAGATACTTTCCCCCTTTGACTTCTCTTTCCCAAAAGAAGACTGTCTAGATTTTACCACGGTAAAGCATAAAAGTGCAAGGGTTTTGGAGCAACTTTTTCTCATTTTCCAAAAAACTGTTCTCCCCACGCGGAAAATCCCCCAAAACGACAACAAACCGCCCGAAACAGAGCCTGTCCCGGGCGGTTTGCTTGCAGATGGAGAACTGTGATGAAGAAAAATGATAGGAAACGTGAGAATGTCGTAAAATACAGGCGTCACACCTGTTTGGCCTCGCCCTCCGGGAAGATGACCTTGTTGACGAAGAAGAAGATCACCATGGAAATGCCGCCGTTGAGGATGGTGGTGCCGATGTTGTAGATGAAATCCGGCACCAGCAGGCCTGCCACGGCCACCCACACGCAGTTGATGGAATTGACGATGCAGGTGATCACGCAGAACGCGAGGATGTACCAGCCGATCTGCTTGGCGAGGTTGCCCTTGCTGCGGAACACGAGGTTGCGCTGGATGGGGAAATTGATGCACTCGCCAAGGATCATGGCCGCCATGTAGGCGCAGAAGTAGGGCAGACCGCCGTGAGCCGCGTCGTAGCCGAGGATATTCCACTTGAATGTCTCCCCGAAAAGGGTAACATCCATGCCCGGCCAGCCGAAATCCACCACGGGCAGGCTGCTGAACGCTTTGGGCAGGAACTGCAGCAGCAGATACTTGAAGACCGTGATGAAGTTGGACACGATCACAAAGAGTCCACCCTCCCGCACCCATTTGGCAGCGGCCGGGTGCCGGGCCGCAAAGTTGTTCCAGAAATTCATGCAGGATTCTCCTTAGTCCGTTCAGCCTGATGCAGCCGCTTTTCCAGCTGTGCGTTGAGGATGACGTTCTTAATCGCCTCATAGGCCACCCGCAGCAGGCCGATGATCCAGAATCCCTGTGCTTCCATCACGATGCCATCCACCATCCCCATGCTCACCGCACCGTTGGTCATCTTGGCCAGAGCACGCAGCGGCATATTATACTGGAATAGGATGTTCAGGTCCGGCTTGCCGTTTTCCATGCTCTTGCGGAGCAGGTGGCCCAGCACAGCGCTGGCCGCCCAGCCCAGCGGACTGCGGCCATGGCTCAGCTCGCCCAGGGTCATATTGCGGTCAATTTTGATTTTGCTCTCCGGGATGGGGCGGCCCAGCAAAGCCTCAAACTCGGCATCGGTGATCTTGCGCACCTCGGCGGTCTGGTAATGGAGCAGATCTTTGCCCTCATAGGGGTTCGGGGCTGCGGTGCCCTCCACCGTGATGACGGCACGGAGGCGGATGTCCTCGCAGGAGGCACCCACCCGCAGCTCGTAGCAGCCGCCCTCCACTTCCCAGTGGTTGGTCCGAACGTTCCAGTAACGGAACGCCTTGTCGTCCAGCGGAATGGTCACTTCCCGGCTCTCACTGGGGTTCAGGAAGACTTTTGCAAAGCCTTTCAGCTCCTGCGCCGGGCGGAAAATTTTCGCGTCCGGCTTTGCCACATAGAGCTGCACGATCTCCGCGCCTGCCACGCTGCCCGTGTTGGTCACCGTGAGGGTGACGCCCGCCGGGCCGGCCTTGAGATCGCTGTATTCAAAGCTGGTATAGCTCAGGCCATAGCCAAACGGGAACGCCGCCGGGATGCCTGCGGTCTGGTGGTAGCGGTAGCCCACATAGAGGCTCTCGCGGTATTCCACGGTGCGGCCCTCGCCGCCAAAGTGCGCCCGGGCGGGGGTCTCGTGGTAGGCGTTGGCCCAGGTCTCGGCCAGCTTGCCGCTGGGGCAGACTTTGCCCGTCAGGACATCCAGCATGGCACCGGCACCGGCCTGCCCGCCCAGGGCTCCGTAGACCAGCGCCCGGCAGTTCTTGAGCCAGGGTGTTTCCAGCGAGGCACCCGCACTGAGCACCACCACCACATTGGGGTTGACCTGGCTGATGGCTTCCAGCAGGTCCAGCTGGTTGACGGCCAGTTTCATGTCCGAGCGGTCGATGCCCTCGCTCTCCTTGATCTCGTCCAGACCCAGGAAGAGCAGCACGGTATCGGCTTTCCGGGCCAGCGCCACGGCCTCGGCTTTGCGGGCGTCGTCCGGGCGGCCCTGACGGTCAAAGCCGGGGGCAAAGCCCACGCTCTGCAGGCCGCTCTCGGCCAGCTGCTCCAGCACGGAATCCACCTTGATGGAGTTGACGGCGCTGGAGCCCGCGCCCTGATACCGGGGCGTCTGGGCGAAATCACCCACGACAGCCACCCGCTCGCCCGCTTTCAGAGGAAGCAGACCGCCCTCGTTTTGGAGCAGGACCACGCTCTCCGCTGCCGCGCGGCGGGCCAGCGCGTGATGCGCCTCGGCGTCAAAGGTCCTGGGCGCCTTTTCGACAGCCGCATGGGTGGTCAGCACCAGCTCCAGCAGCTCGTCCAGCCGGGCGTCCACATCCGCTTCCGAAATTTTGCCGTGTTCCACGGCCGCTTTCAGCTCCCGGATGGCGTCCCCACCGGGGAACGGCATTTCCAGCGTGGAGCCGTTCTTCACGCCCAGAGCATGGTCGTTGGAGCCGCCCCAGTCGGTGACGACGGCCCCGTCAAAGCCCCAGTCCCTGCGGAGGATGTCCTTGAGCAGGTGCTCGTTCTCGTTGGCGTAGGTGCCGTTGATGAGGTTGTAGGAGGACATGATGGTCCTGGGCTTTGCCTCTTTGACCACGATCTCAAAGCCGGTAAGATACAGCTCCCGCAGGGTGCGCTCGTCCAGGATCGAGTCACTGGCCATCCGGCGCAGCTCCTGGCTGTTGACCGCAAAATGCTTGGGGCAGGCGGCAATGCCATTTTTCTGGATGCCCCGTACATAGCCTGCCGCCATTTTTCCAGAGAGGAAAGGGTCCTCCGAAAAATACTCAAAGTTGCGGCCGCAGAGGGGACTGCGCTTGATGTTCAGGCCCGGGCCCAGCAGCACAGCCACCTCCTGCGCGGCGGCCTCTTCCCCCAGAGCCTCACCGATGGCCTCGCCCAGGGCGGGGTCCCAGCTGTTGGCCACCGTGGCGCTGGTGGGGAAACAGGTGGCCGGGACACTGGGGTTCAGGCCCAGATGGTCCGCCGCGCCCGCCTGCTTGCGCACGCCGTTGGGGCCGTCCGAGAGGGTGATGGCCGGGATGCCTTTCTCCGAGAAATCCCGGGTGGTGAAGACCGTCTCGCCCGAGAGCAGGGCGCATTTTTGTTCCAGATTCAGTTTTTTGATGAGGTCGGTATGTTTCATAAAAATTTCCCCTCTAGTTCAACAGGAGCAATAAAAGTAAGAGGTCTGCTGTGAAATACCGCAGCAGACCTCTTGATGGTCAACGAATAAAGGCAATACTACGGTCCTGGGTCAAGAAATCATGCGTTGTACTCTTCATCTTTTCTCTTTTTCAGACCCTGACGGACGTATGTCAGTTCGACAGCCACAAGGGCAATAACTACCAGAACATCACCTGCAATCAAAGCTTTCTGCCAGCCCATCATCCCAATGGAAACATCACCGTTTTCATAGGCCCAGCTGTTGACTACCGTGTACATGATATTTTTGCAGGCACGGCGCATAGCTTTGACTGTGGTTGGATTCGACGGATCGGTAGGTTTGTTTGGACCTGCATCATAAGTGGAAAGCATAGCGTCCATTCCGCTGGTAAGGGCCATATCAGCATTCATGAAACCATGGCCATTGTTGCGGAAGAAATCAGAGATTACCATACCTTGGAATCCCCATTCGCCCCGCAGGACGTCTTCAAACAGGTAGTCGCAATCACCTGCCCATTTGTTGCCGATAAAACTCCAAGAAACCATCAGTGCATTTGCACCGCCCTTTTTGATAGAAATCTCGAAAGGCTTGAGATAAATCTCACGGATAGCCTGTTCATTGGACCAGACACAGACCATTTTTGCATTTCCGTCATAGAGAACAAAGTGCTTGATATAGGAGTAAACTCCTTGTTTCATGGCACCACTGACTGCGCTTGCGCCCATGTAACCCGCAAGAATACCGTCTTCAGAATAATACTCATAATTTCGTGCACCAAACGGGGTGCGGTGCGTGTTCATGCCAGGAGCATACCAGCCCTCGCCGTTCATTTCTTTGCTCATCCGTCCCATAGCTTCGCCATATTCTTCGACAAGCTCTTTGTTCCAAGTGGATGCAATAACAACTTCGACCGGGAAGCCAATGGAACCTGCATGAGTAAAGTTGTTGTTGATCGCGGCTGGACCATCAAAATCTCCAGTTGAAACTTTTCCAACCGACTCGACAGCGGGGGTCTGATAGCCGCACATCGCTGTCATATTCACCATTTCATCTACGGTCAACTCGTCCAACAGGTCATCCCAGCGAGAATCGTCATAGTCAGCACCACGCAGTTCGGCCAATCGAATACCATTTTTTGCACCAGTTACAGGCATTTCATCCGACGGATTGAGATCCGTAGTATAATCATAGTTGGCATTCAGGTGGTAGCCTTCGACATATTTATCAGCCATATTGGTGTCCGCAGGAGCTGAGGTTGCCTCTTCAAGATTTGCAAAGTGATCTGCACGGGAAAGATATGTGATATCGCCCTGTGCATCACCGAACTGGTTAATTGCCGTAATCGCATCGCTACTGCGTTTGTTATCACCATCATAACGGATATCATTGGGCTGAGCATAGGTTCTGCTGTCCAGAATATTATGAGAATCACGGTTGACAGAAATGATATAATTACCCTGTTCCAGTACATAGCAACCTGTACCACTCATATCATAAGAAGCCATTTCTTCTTTATTCAACGAGATAGTGATAGTTTTAGACTCTCCAGGTTCCAAGAGTTCGGTTTTTTCAAACACAATCAGATTGGCGGAAGCTTTTTCGATACCGCCATTGTTATAGGGCGGATTGTAATAAACTTCAACAACATCCTTACCAGCAGTGTTTCCGGTATTCGTAACGGTAACGTCGAACTGAATAGAATTCCCATTATCGGTCAGATCGCTCATCTTCTGTGAGAAAGTCGTGTAGCTCAAACCATAACCGAAAGGATACTGAACGGTCTTGTCATAGTCGATGATTCCCTCAACAGCGGCCGTTTCATAATATTTGTAGCCAACATAGATACCCTCAACATAGTCAATGAACGAGGGGTAATAGACCTGAGGTTTACCCGCATTCATGCCCTCGACTGCCATATCTGCCAAATTGGTGTAGTCAGTGTAAGTACCATTGTTCCACCACGGAGCAGCTTTCAGATTGTAGGGGAAAGTATCCGGAGTACGACCAGAGGGATTGACTTCACCCGAAAGAATTTCTCCCAGTGCCTCAAAACCGACATTGCCAGGGCCAGCACACCAGATAGCAGCTTTAATCTGCTTATAATCGTTCACAAACCCCATTTCAATAGGATTGGTACCATTATAAAGGACAACAACATTTTCAAAGTTCTCACAGACAAGATTGACCATATCTTTTTCGCTCTGAGAAAGCTGGAGATAATGCTCACCTGCTTCAAAATCTTTATAATCCGGAGAGTTGTCATCATATTTTGCCTGGCTCATATCCATCGGCATATCATTATGGCCCTCACCTGCAGCACGGGAAATAACGATAACCGCCGTATCTGAGAAATTCTTTGCATTTTCAATCATTTCCTGAGAGTAAGTACTAACAGGAGACTCCGGCAAAGTCCAGCTCTGCTTCTGAATAGACATTTCCGGACGATCAGAAGTATAAGCGCTGTAGAAATCCAGCAACTCTTGGTTAACTTCAAAGCCAGCATCCTCGATGCCTTTCTGCAGGCTGACAATCTCATACAGCTGGTTTATTCCACCGGAACCAGAACCACCATAAACGGGATTGGATGCCGCCCAACCAAATAAATTTAGTTTAGAAATATTTTGGAGCGGCAGAAAACTGTCATCATTTTTTAGCAGAACAAATCCTTCTTCTGCAACCTGCTGTGCAACCTCCTTGGCCTCCTCTGCTGTCTTCTCCGACACCGTTCCGTTTCCGGTGGCAAGACTAATAAGAGTAGACATAGGGCCAAAGCAGACCGTATTGGCTGTGACCAAAATAGCCAGTACAGCTGCAATCACTGACTGCGAACGAATCAGGAATTTCTGACTTTTTTTCATCTTGCGGCAGGCAATAAGCGCGATGACCAAGAGAGCCAGAACTCCAACGATGACACCGATCTGCACTTTGCATGATTGCAATACGCCGATCACGTCATCCATCTCAATTTTTAACATCGTGTTTCCTCCTTCAAAAATCCGGGGTTTGCGTGCTGCGGGGTTCCGCCCGCGTTTCTGGCATTATTATAATGGAATGTGAACAATTTGTGGCAGCCCGGTGCACAACCTGTCATTTTGGTGGCATAATCTGCAAAAGTTTCAATTCTGTATCAAAATTTCCTGTGCTTATCACCAAAAGAGAGGGGCCATTCTTTGTGCATACTGCCAACAGCCCTCTCACATTTATTCTTTTTCCGGGATAGGCAACAGGATGCGGACGGTGAACCAGCTGTTCTCCCATTTCACGGTCATGGTGCCTCCGTGCTGCCGGGCGGCGGCCTGCACGCCCCGCAGGTCGTAGCCGCCGTGGGCACTGCGCACGGGCAGACCGTCCGGGCCCAGCGCCACGGGGGCGGCGCAGTAGTTCTCAAACCGGAGCATCACACAGCCGCTCTGGGCATAGATGGCCACCCGCAGCAGCCGCTTTTCGGGGTCCGGCTCGGCTGTCAGACTCTCCACGGCATTGTCCAGCGGCACGCCCACCAGGGTGCAGATCTCCCGGGTGGACAAAAAGCCCAGCCACTGGCCGTCGGCCACGCTGGTCATGTTGATGCCCTGCTCCTGACACTCCATGCTCTTGGCCGTGAGGAGGGTGTCCAGCACCGGGTTGCCCGTTTTGTTCTCCGCCTCATACTGGCGGATGCCGCTCTCCATCCGGGCCAGCGCTGCGTCCTGCTTGGCCTGGTCGCGCTCGGCACGGATGTTAGCGATCTGGATTTTCAGCTCGTGGTAGCGGCTGTTGATGAGCTTGATGCCCTCCTTGCTCCGCTTGTACTGCTCGTATTGGCGGTGGAGCACCTCGTCCATGGCTTCCAGCTCGCTGTGCAGGGCACTTTCCCGCAGCTGGTCGTGCTGGATGGTCAGGATCAGCACGCCGCAGAAATCCACCAGCGTGCGGATGTAGTAGATGCTCATGTTCACTTCGCCATCGTCCAAAAAGAGCAGGTTGCTCACCGCAAAAACCATGGCGGCCATCACCACGGCTACCAGCGCGGCCTTGTTGCTGACTGTCAGCTTTCCGGTCGGGCTGGGGCGGCAGCGTTCCAGCCAGAACACCGTCCCGTACAGCACGCCATCGACAACGACCAGCAGGAGCAGGGCCAGCCCATCTCCCCCGCCCCGGTGCGGGAACAGCGCGCAGTGGAGCTGCCACTCCACGCTGGCGGCCAGTTCCGCCAGAATAAATGCCCGGGCGCAGACATAGCCTGCTTCCAGCCAGCGGATATCCCGGCTGGCCCACAGGTACAGATACGAGAGCCCGATGGCCGCCGCCATGCAGGGGATCCACCAGGCCAGCGGCACGCCGCCTGTCGCGTGCAGGAATACACTCAGGGCCACGGCCCATCCCCCGGTCAGCACGATTGTGGGCCGTTTGCCGAACCGCCGCGGCAGCGGCCAGGCGTAGAGCAGGATCGCCATGCATTCAGCCAGCGCCGTGTACAGGCGGGGGATGTTCGGCAACGCCGTCATACACCCTCACCCCCGATGTGATCCGCCAGCGCGGCCAGAAAACTCTTCCGCTTGGGGCGGCTCACCTGCAGCTCGTAGGGGCCCACTTCCACCACGCCCTGCTGGACGCCCCGCACCTGAGCCAGGTTGACTAAATAGCCGCTGTTGCAGCGGGCAAAGGGACAGGCGGCAAGTTTTTCTTCAAATGTTTTCAGGGCACCCGGAGCCGTGAATTCCCCATCCTCGGTGTAAAAATGCACCCGGTGGCCCTCACTCTCCAAATAATAGATTTGGACTGTATCCAGTCGCCGCAGGCCGCCCTCCACTGGGACCGCCAGATAATGCCGGGCATGGCGGCTGACTTTTTCCACAGCCTTTTGCAGCTGCTGGGAAAACGCAAAGTAGGGCACCGGCTTGAGCACATAATCCAGCGCCCCTACCGCATACCCCTTGATGGCATACTGCGCCATATTGGTAATGAAGATCAGCACCACATCCGCATCCAGCGCCCGGATGCGCCGGGCCGTCTCCATCCCGTCCAGATGCTTCATCTCCACATCCAGGAACACGATGTCGTACACCGGGCGGTAATCTTCCAGAATATCCACGCCATCGGCAAACTCCGTCACCGAAAACTCTGTGCCGTACTGCCGGGTGTACCGCTGCACATAGCCCATCAGCTGCTCACGCACAGCGGCCTCGTCCTCCACCATCGCAATGCGGATCACGCCCCGCACCTCCCTTTTTTCAGCTTTTCTTTCTCTGCCCCACAGGCAAAGTCACTAAGGCAAGTATAGCACAGGCAGCGCTTCTTTGCCATGGAAAAACAAAACAGCCGCCCCGGCCCGCATAGGGACCCGAAACGGCTGTTTCCCTTTATTTTTCTGTGCTTGTGCATTCAAAACGCAAACTGCCATATTATGGTTCGCATAAAGAGAACCATATCATTCTGCCCAGATCCATCAGAAGCGCAGCCGCATCTGGTACCAGACCACATTTCCGTGAGTAGAACCAGAAACGCCCTCGCTCACAAAACCAAACTTGGCGTAATAATGCACCAGTTTGTCTTTGCAGGTGAGTACAAGTCCCTTTCTCCCCTGTGCTTTCGCTTCGCCGATCACATGATTCAACAGAGCAGCCGCATAGCCGCGGCAGCGGTATTCCGGGATGGTATCCACACCGAAGATCATCTGCCATGCACCGTTTTCGTTGTGCAGAGAAGCATCCTCATACATCTCGTCCCGGAGGTCGGGGTCATCCGTGACCATGCCGTTGACAAAGCCGATCATCCGGTCGCCATCCAACTGGACCCAGAAATGGTTGGGGTAAACAGCCAGCCTCTCTGCAATGCTGACTTTGGTGGCGGCTTCCGCAGCCGGGAAGCATTCTGCTTCAATCTTTACAATTTCCTGTAAATCTGTGGGGACAGCAGTCCGAATCTGCATCTTGTTAAAACTCCTTTCTCTGTCCGCAAGGGCAATCTCACCCTGAAGCACTTCTACCGCCGGGCCTATCATGAAAACATGACCCGTGGCTGCGTCGATCTCAATGCGCAGGGCATCTCCCATTTTTCGGGGTTACATAACGAAAAAGAGCGTCAAATCTTACGATTCAACGCTCTTTTGTTGGTGCACCTCCAGGGACTCGAACCCTGGGCCCACTGATTAAGAGTCAGTTGCTCTACCAACTGAGCTAGAGGTGCATATTATCAGGATGCGGTTTCAAACATCCTGATAACTATGAG
>ERZ857480.91303-NODE-141566-length-13886-cov-5.0000_pt1 | contig 13886 bp, 8 predicted proteins | sample MGYA00519767_ERZ857480 | MGnify/ENA primary metagenome ERZ857480 (study PRJEB31778, sample SAMEA3449210) | human gut metagenome | biome: human gut; feature: human-associated habitat; material: faeces | place: United Kingdom | collected 2010/2012 ...
TCTATCGAAAAAATTTCATAAATTCTTGAAATCAGCGAACCGGCGTGCTATACTGTATTCGGGGTATATTATGCGCATTGTCTATCTGACGCATAGATGTGGAGGGATACCTCTCCGCACCCAAAATCCCTTCACGCCAATAAAGAAAAGGAGGAAAAACAATGAGCAGTAAATTTGGCAAAAAACTGCTTGCATTGCTGCTTGCCACCGGGTTGTGCGCGTCGCTGGCTGCGCCCGCCTATGCGGCAAGCTGGAGCTCGCCTTCCGGATCGGGCTCCGCGTTCAGCTATTTCTGGAACCTGCTGTTCGGCGGCGGACAAAAAGGCAGCTTCGAGACGATCGAGGATGAATCGACTGTCGCGGCAGGAACAGAGCTTCGGGCCAATACCTATGAAGCGGCATCGACTCTGGCAGCCGACGGAACTACGCTGAAGTATTTTCCGGTTACGCTTTACAACTACGATCAGACGACTTTTAACAACGCCGTACATCAGGTTGAGGTCGATCAGGCGCTTGCAAACGGCGGGATCAATACGCTGACAAAATGGCAGGGCGTTTATTTCGGCGATATATATGGAAAGAGCGAATCTTACAGCTATACTTCCAGTGAAGCAACGTATAACTCTGTCTCTGTTTCGTATAACCAGAATAACAGCTACTCTACCTATACCAAAGGAAACTACTATGTAAAAGTCGGAAACAACTACTATGTTTGCACGGACTTATCCTGCACCAGATCAGGATACTGGTTATACGGATATACTTATAGCTGGACTGCCAGATACAGCGGCGGTTCGGCAACTGGTTCCGGCTCTACTTTTACACTGTATCAACTGACCAGCGGTTCTACCCAGAAGACGGGAAATCTCAGCTATGCCAACTGGGACTACTGGACGGGTAATATTCAGGACACCTCCAAGTCCGGCAACCGCACGTATTCCGGCATCGTAGCGAACGAGCTGGACGCCAGCAAGAATATCCAGTTCAACTATCCGGACGCCGGTATTTTCACCAACGACACCAGCAACAAAGAAGTGTACACGAACGTCGGTCTTCCGTTTGTCTATACAGACGACGGCTATTACACCTTTGATTCCAATCAGTTCGGCGCGTATTTCCACACCGACAGTACGCAGGGAACTTCCTCCACGCCGGCGAGCAATACCAATCTGTATTACTCCGAAACGCCGCAGAGCCATGACTTTAATGGTCAGGACAATTCCACAAAAGGCTGGTTCCCGTATGATAATACAACGAGCGTGAAAAATGCAAGCGCCGACTACTATTTCGGCATGAACGCCACCATTCCGTTCTCCATGACGAAATCCGGCCGCATGAACGACAATGACCCGGACTCTGCGCCGATTAAGTTTGAATTCTCCGGCGACGACGACGTTTGGGTCTTTATCGACGGCAAGCTTGTGCTCGACATCGGCGGCATTAAAAACTGCCTGAACGGTGAAATCGATTTTGCCAACAATACGTTCAGCATTACAAAGCCCAGCACAAACGGCGGCGGCAGTCTTGGAGACGCAGGCTCCGCAAACGGTGCAAACCTCACCGGCAAGCTCTTCAACGATGAAAATGGCAACGGCGTTCTCGGCATGACCCGCGAGACCTTTGCCGCGACAGACGAGCATAACCTGACCGTTTTCTATCTGGAGCGCGGCGCGGGTTCGTCCAACTGCAAGATCAAATTTAACCTGCCCTATAACGACAACGTTTCCGTACAGAAGCTGATTACGGAATCAAAGGACGACAGCGGCAACGTTTCTCCGCTTACGGCGGCGGAGCAGGAAAGAATCAACAACGTTGATTTCGGCTTTACCCTCTATAAAGACGGCACACCCGTTGCAAACGCCACTTATGTCCTTTATAATGCAATGGGTCAGGCAATTGGCAATCCTTCCACAGACGCAGACGGCCATTTCACACTGAGAAACGGTCAGACAGCCAAGTTTGTAGGTCATATTACGGACAGCACGTATTACGTTGTAGAAGATGAAAAAGAAGGCTACCTTACTCCGGAATACAGCTACAGCGCAACGCCTGCCGGCGGATCTACAGTAACAGAAAACGCCAGTGGTCTTACCAGTATGAAGGTCAACGTTAAGGGCGGCGATGAGGCGCAGGATGATTTGAGCTTTGTCTGCAAAAACTATCTCAGCGCCAACCTGCCGAATCCTTCAAACATTCCGGCTGACGACCGCATTGTCATCGACTATGGTCTCCCAGTCACCATTCCGAATGTTCTGGCAAACGACACATGGAGAGGCGAGTCCATTGAGCTGAAGAGCGTTACAGGAGCCCAATACGGCAACGCCACCATCAATAATGACGGCACCATTACCTATACGCTCACAAAACCGCTTAACGGCGTAGAAACCCTGACCTATACCTCTGTTGTCACGGGCACCGGCAATGAAGGCGATGAGACTACAACTGAGACAAAAGAAGCAACCGGCACCATCTATATCATTCCGGCGACCAGCATGTACTATGAAGAGAACTTCAATGACATGGTTACCTATACAGGCTCCTGGACTAAGGAGGGAACCGAAACAAACGGACAGCAGGAAGGCTATTTTGTCGGCGATACAAGATCAAATCCTTACGGCTCCGACGTTGCATACCGCGACGACAGCAGAGACAGTAACGGCACGAGCATGTATGTTGATACGACAAGCGCCGCCGCTTCCTTTAGCTATGAATTCACCGGCACCGGCACTTCCTTCTTTGCGAGAACGAGCAATAACTCCGGTTATATGCGCGTTGTGATCAAAGATGCAAGCGGCAATACCGTTTATCAGGGCATGCGCGACACCAGCTATAAGACGGATGACGCTACTTTGACGATGTACAACATTCCGGTCTTTACCTGGGAAGCTGATGATTACGGCACTTATACCGTTACAGTTTCCATTGCAAGAAAAACCGGAAAATTTGGCACAGACTTTTATTTAGACGGTATCCGGGTATACAATCCGATCAATCCGGACGGCACTGATCTAAATGCAACAACGGCGAAAAGCGCTTATGCTGCGGATGGAGAAGCGAACTGCACCGTTGCAACACTGCGCGATAAGATTCTTACCGATTCCACTATTGTTGACGAAGCGACCGGAGATCTGATCTGGGCTGACGGAAATGGCTTTGTTATTTTCACTGACACCAACGGCGAAATCGTAGATGCATCTGAATACGTAAGCAACGGCCCGAAGGAAGAGGTTTATCTGAACAACGGACAGAGCGTTACCTTCTCTCTTGCAGGCTGGGATTCCAATACCAACAAGATTTATCTCGGCATGAAGGCGCCGACCGGCAGTGCGGTTGTTTCGGTGAACGGTCATTCTATCACCTTAAACAATGCGGCGGACTGCTACTATGATATTTCTTCTTACGCCACTATTACTACGATCGACGGCGAGAAAGTTGCGACCTTCACAGTCGAATCCACCTCCGGTCTGGTCTCCGTCACCAACATCAAGGTTACCGGTAATACTGAATTCGTTATCTGCAAGCCGAAAGATGATTATCTCGATGGTTCTGAAGGTGAAGACGCCGATCCCAATGAATAAAGGAGGGATTGAAATGAAAAAAGCTTACCAGAAGCCTTGTATGGAAATGGAGCTTTATGCGCTGGATGCAAGCATTGCAAGCAACTGCGGAATCGTTGTAAGCAACGGCCCCGCAATGGGCAGTCATACGCAGTGCAGTGATTTTAACGATCCGTTTGGCCAAGCTGGAATTCAGCTTTACGGCGGACCGTACAATGTACAGTTCTATGAGGACACTAACTGCGACTGCTATACAACCGGCGGCGGTTACGGTTACTGGACTTCGTAATCCCTGACAAAGCTAACTCTTTAAAAAGGGCGGCAGAATTCTGCCGCCCTTTTTGAAATTTAAGATGGTGACGTATGAAAATTTACTTGACATTCAGTGATATTGTGTTGTATATTATGTCTGAAAAAGTATTAAAAATTGATGAAGATTTTTCTCCTTTTTTGTTAAAACATGCAGACAATCCAGATCTTACGATTTTTATTTCATGGAATTGGAAAAAAGCAAAACGCCCCGCTTCCCTTCCCGCTGGTTCAGACCTTATCCAAACGTATTATAAAGAAAACGGCAACTGCTTTTGCGAAGTTCAAGACATTCTCGGAACTGTTTCAAGCACATGCTATTCACCGGATTTTTCGCGGTGTGACTGCACGATCAACGCTGATATTTATCCGGAGGAGCTCAACACCCTTGGAAACGTTTTGCGAATGCTTCCGATGCGCGCGATTTTACTGCGCTTTCATACGCTGTTTCTGCACGCCGCACAGGTTTCGCTAAAGGGAACAGGCATCCTCTTTACCGCGCCTTCCGGTACGGGCAAAACGACGCAGGCAAAGCTCTGGCAGAAATACCGAAACGGACAGATCGTTTGCAGCGACCGCACTCTGGCGCGTAAAACGAACGGCGTATGGAAAACCTATGGATACCCGCTTGACGGCTCTGAACCGGTTCGCAGCGGCGAAGTAAACCGGCTTGGCTGCGTTGTTCTCCTGCGGCAGGACGCCGTGTGCAGGATCGAACGGCTGCGTCCGGCCAAGGCTGTCGGGCTTTTAATGCAGCAGGCAGTGATGGATTGCTGGGACGGCGACGCAAAATCGCAGGTAACGGAGCTTTTCTTACAGCTTCTTGCGGATGTTCCGGTGTATCTGCTCTCTGCAACGCCGGATGAAGATGCGGTTTTTACACTGGAAAAACAACTGATAAAGGATGGAGTGATTCCCTTTGGGAGCGATTCAGGATCGGCTCTGGGAAAAAGCTGTAAAGCATAGATTTCCTCTTACGGCGGCGTTTGAGCTGCTGCCAAACTGCAATTTGCAGTGCAAAATGTGCTATGTGCGCAAAAGTATGGCTGAGGTCAACGAAATGGGCGGTTTGCTGACGACTGACGAGTGGCTTTCTTATGCGCGTCAGGCGCGTGATCTGGGGATGCTCTATCCCCTTTTAACCGGCGGCGAGCCGTTTTTGCGCGATGATTTGCAGGAGCTCTTGGCGAAAATGCAGGAAATGGGCCTACAGGTCAGCATCAACTCAAACGGTACGCTGATCGGCGAGGATACGGCAAAGTGGCTTTCCCGTCATAAGCCCACTCGTATCAATATTACCATTTATGGCGCGTCTGAGGAAAGCTATCAAAAGCTCTGCGGCGACGGTGGAGCCTATGAACGCTTGCTGCGGGCGGTTTCTCTTCTGAAGCAGTATGATGTGCCGGTGAAGTTCAACACCAGCATTACCCCTTATAATATAGAAGATCTTGGCGCGATGATCGCCTATGCCAAGAGCGTCGGATCGCCAATTCAGGTGGCAACGTACATGTTTCCGCCGGTGCGGCGCGACGCCGGTATGATCGGACAGAACGACCGCCTTTCGCCGGAAAAGGCTGCCTATGCAAAAGTAAAGGCGGATTTTCTGCAAAACGAGCCTTCCTGGTTTTTGGGACAGGCATATTATTACTCCCGCTTTCTCATGCCGACGGACGAAATGCTTGCAAAGCAGGCTGCCGGAGAAGGACATGAGATGACCTGCCGGGCCGGACGGTGCTCCTTCTGGCTTGACTGGCAGGGAAATGTCGGAAACTGCGGCATGTACTCTTCTGTGAAATATAATCTAAAGGAAATGACCCTGCGCGAAGCATGGGAAAAGACGGTTATGGAAATCGAACAGGTGCGCTATTCCCCTGTCTGTACCAATTGTCCGAATTTTAAGATCTGTCATTCCTGCATTGCAATGGTCCATAATGAATGCGGCGATGTAAACGGCCGCCCGGACTATCTGTGCCGGTATAATGCGGCGGCAGCGCACTACTATCGGGTGTTTGCTGAAAAAATATCCTCTGCCGCGCCGGAGGAAATCCGGCTTCAAAGCGTGCCAAACGCAGAATGCGATTTTGAGCAAGATATTTTTTAAGGAGGATTCACGCCATGAAATCCCATTCAGGAAGACGGCTGCTTTCAGCAGTACTGGCTCTTCTGACAGCGGTTTCCGTTTCTCCCGTCTTTGCAACCACAATATCGGACGGAGCGAACGCAGACAACAGCGTACAGACGGCCAGCAACACAGCAGCGTCCAGCATCCTATCCTCATCAGGTGACCGCACCGTTTCATTCAACGACGGGTGGAGGTTCAATCTGGGCGACGTCAGCAATGCGCAGAACACCGCATATGACGACTCAGGCTGGGCACTCGTATCGGTTCCGCACGATTACAGTATTTCGCAGAACTTCACTACCTCAGGTGAAGCGGAAAGCGGCTTTCTTCCCGGCGGAACCGGATGGTACCGCAAAAGCTTTACCCTTCCCGAAAGCTATGCCGGCAAAGAAATTGTACTGAATTTCGACGGTGTATACTCGGACGCTTACGTTTACATAAACGGCGTAAAGCTTGGCGAGCACCACTACGGATACACTTCCTTCGCCTTTGATCTTACAGATTATCTCACCTGTGACGGAAGTACTGAAAACGTACTTGCCGTCAAGGTCGTCAATAGCATTCCATCGAGCAGATGGTACTCCGGCAGCGGCATTTATCGTGATGTTACGCTGACCGTAACCGATCCTGTGCACATTGAACGCTACGGCACACAGGTCACTACGCCGGATATTGCCTCCGGCATTGGCACGGTAAGTATCAATACCGAAGTGAAAAATGACAGCAATATGAGCGCTTCCGTTACGGTGCGCAATACGGTCTATACCAAATCCGGCGAGGCCGTCTCCAATACGACGGAAACTTCTCTGACCATTGCAGCGGGAGCAAGCGGAACCGCCGCAGCAAAGCCGGTTGTAGCAAGCCCTGCGCTGTGGAGCATAGATACCCCCACTCTCTATATCGTTCGCACGGAAATTATAAAGGACGGCAATGTAATAGACAGCTATGACACAACGTTCGGCTTCCGCTATTTCAGCTTTGACAGCACCGGCTTCCATTTAAACGGCAAAAATGTGAAGCTGAACGGCGTATGCCTGCATCACGATCAGGGCGCCTTAGGCTCGGCAGCCTATTACGATGCAATGTACCGTCAGATTTCCATGATGAAGGATATGGGCGTCAATGCCATCCGTATCAGCCACAACCCGGGAGATGAAGATTTCATCGACATCTGCAATGAATTAGGCTTGTTGGTAATAGAAGAAGCTTTTGACGGATGGGTTGAGGCGAAAAACGGCAACAGCAACGATTTCAGCCGTTATTTTAACCAAACGCTTGGCAGTACCCGCTTGCTTGGCGCTGACAGCTCAGAAACATGGGCGCAGTTTGCCATCCAGTCCATGGTACGGCGTGACCGCAACGATCCGTCCGTCATCCTTTGGTCTTTGGGCAACGAGGTTCAGGAAGGAACAAGCTGGACGTCAGTCGGCAATTATGCTTCGATTGCACAAAACCTGATTAACTGGATTAAGGCGGAGGATACCACCCGTCCTACTACATCTGGCGACAACAACCGCGGCGGTGACAGCCGGCTTGTAGCCGTGCTCAACACCATCCGCAGCAACGGCGGCGTGGTTGGCTTTAACTATGCGAACACCGCAAGCTCGCTTAACAGCCTGGCGCAAAGCTATGGCGGCGTTATCATTGCAAGCGAAACCTCTTCCGCCACGAACAGCCGGGGTATTTACTCCTCACAGGCGAATAACAGCAACGCCGACGGGAAATATCATCTCACAAGCTATGATACTTCTTCGGTTAGCTGGGGAATCACGGCGCACGATTCCATCTATAACACCTACCAGTACGACTGCGTAGCAGGCGAATTTGTTTGGACAGGCTTTGACTATATCGGTGAACCAACGCCATGGAACGGCACCGGAAGCGGTTCTGTTTCTTATGCGGGCGCTTATCCCAACAGCAGCTATTTCGGCGCTGTCGATACCGCAGGCTTTGAAAAGGATACCTACTATCTATATCGCAGCCAATGGAATAAGGCATCCAATACGCTGCATCTTGTAACGGCGTGGGACAGCGACAATATGTACACCACCGGCGGAAAAACGCCCGTTGTGATTTACTCCAATGCTCCGACGGTTAAACTGTACCGCAACGGTACGCTGATTGGTATGGCAACACGCAAAGCGAATACATCCGCCGCAGGGCACACCTATTATACCTACACCACAACCAGCAACAGCTCTTCTGTCTGCACGGCGGTGAACGCATCCGGTTCTGCGGGCTTATATGCAACCTTTAACGTAACATATGCTTCGGGTACCATATCTGCCAAGGCATATGATGCAAACGGTACGGAAATCACGGCAAGCTGCGCCGGAAATACTTCTGTTTCTACGCCGGGCAGCGTATCCAAGCTGAACGTATCAAAGGATAAAGAGGAGATCGTTGCCGACGGAAGCAGTCTTTCGTACATTACGGTTGATGTAACCGATGCAAACGGCATTCTGGACACAACCGCAACAAACCTTATCAGCTTCAGCCTCTCCGGAAACGGGGAGATTGTAGGCGTAGACAACGGCGATCAGGCGACTACAGCAAAATATCAGCAGCCGAGTGTGCTGACAAGCAGCAGCTCTGCAAAAATTTCTGCCTACGCAGGCAAGGCTCTGGTGATTGTCCGCTCGACAAAGGACGCTGGAAGCTTTACGCTGACCGCCTCCGCCAGCGGCTTGTCCGGCGGAAGTGTGACGGTCGTCACGACGGAAGATCCGGATGCGCCGAAGCAGGAGGGACTTGTAAGCTATGCTTTTGTTCGGGATTACAGCGTAAAAGCAGGCAATGTTCCGATCCTCAGCGCTGAGGCGACCGGCCTCATGGCAGATGGAACCGAAATAACCGGAACCATTGCCTGGGATGAAATTCCGGCAGAGTACATCGAAACTGCGGGCGATTATACGATAAACGGTACGCTGACCTTTTCAGGACTTGAACCGATCAAAGTTACCGCGCGTCTGCATGTAATCGGAAATGTGGTTGCCATGCTCAATGTTTCCACCGTAACAACACCAGGCACTGTTCCGACTCTGCCAGGCATGGTAAAAGGCGTGCTCGCCGATGCTTCACTGAGCGGTGAATTTACAGTAGTGTGGGATACCATGACCGCGAGTCAGTTCGCGGAGGCAGGCGCCGTCGTAACGGTAAAAGGCACAGCGAGTGTTCTCGGAACGGAAACGCTTCCTGTAACAGCCAGCGTCCGGGTTTCGGAGCCGGTCAGCACGGAGAGCCAGAACATTGCTTCTCAGGCGGATTCGCTGACGGAGGACTGCGCTGTTACATCGGATGTCCTGGAATCCATCCGCGACGGCGTAGCCGACAACAGCTCGGATACCAACATGCGCTGGACGAATTATAACAACCGGAACAACAGTGATACAGCCTCTATCACGTTTACATGGGCTACAGCGCATCAGCTGAGCGGCGTCAACCTGTACTATTTTACGGACAGCTTTTCGGCGAGCCTGCCGCAAAACGTGAAGTTCGAATATTCCTTAAACGGCACGGATTTTATGGAAATTGGCTATCAGAACGTCACGCCGACGGCCGGATTTACCAAGACGGAATATGTATTCAATGAGGTAATCAATCCGGTTGCCATCCGCATTACGCTGACACAGCAGAGCGGACGCTGCGTCGGTCTTACAGAGTGCGAAATTATGACGTACTCCGGTAAGATTGAAGCGAATACCTCTGCGCTGCTCGATACATTTACAGCAGACGGCGCTGCACCCTCTGGATTTGTAAGCGGCATTTTCTCCGCGGAGAATTATTCCGCTTCGGTTTCGGATATAGCAAGTGCTGTGATTTCGGCAACGAGCCTTGACAACGCGGCGGTGACAATCCTGCCGGTCCATACGGATAATGTGGTACGTGTTTTGGTACAATCCGAGGATCAGCAAATCATCAACGTATACGCGGTCAAGCTCTCAGTCGTTAAGGTCGAAGAAATCTATGCGTCCAGCATTACGCTTTCCGAAAGCGCGCTCGAAATGACAGAAGGTGATACCAAGACGCTTACCGCCACCGTTCTGCCTGAAAATGCAGTCAACAAACAGGTTTCCTGGCTTTCTACCAACCGAAATGTCGTAACAGTGGATAATAACGGCAAGCTCACTGCGATTGCCGAAGGAAATGCAACAATTATTGCAGCCACCAACAATGGATACGAGGCTTATTGCACCGTTACGGTCAAAGGACTCGTAGAAAAAACAGCACCTACCGTCTCGCTTCATGCAACGATTGAAAGCGGTAAAATTGTCCTTACTGCACAATCTGATATTGGCGCTAATCCGGACAAATACTATACGGAGCTTTCCCATGGTATTTTGATTATCAACACCAAATACCTTGGCACCAAAAACCTGACGGTATCGACGGCAGGTGTAAGCAGGAAGATTTTCTCCGGATACAAGGCGGACGGCAGTTATGTGTATCGGCTGACGCCGCTGACTTCCTCCACTACATATGCGTATCGTGCCTATGTGCAGTATCAGAAACCGGACGGTACAAAGGTCTACGCATATTCTGGCATTGTAAGAGGCTCCTACAACACGCTTCTTACGATAAAGTAAAACTACCATATGGCATAAAATGAAACAGCCCCGCGGGTTTATTGTCCGCGAGGCTGTTTTATTTTATTATTTAATTAAACAGGTTCCCATGGAAAGCGGAGCTGCCTATCCTCTTCCAGCACCTTTCCGGTTGGAGAAAGGCGCACAAGCTGCTTGCCCTGTTTTTCAGCGTAGCGGACAGTTTGCGCCGTTCCGCCGCGCTTTCCATCAAATACTGCGACAATTCGATCCGCATGATCGACGATATAGCGGTTGCGCTTAAAGAAATGCTCCACAGCAGGGGTATCGCTGATATAGGTAATGCGCTGCGCTTTGTCTAAAATTGCGTGATACCGTGCCTGCTGCCTTGGCGCCCATGTGCGCTCCTGTCCCAAAAAAGGCGCTGCTATCTCCAAAATGATCTCTGGATGCGCTTTCTGCGCAAAGAGAACTGCTTCCGCCGCAAAAGTATCTGCCCCTTGCGCACCGCCGCAGATAAAATACGTCATCCCATCTTCAACGGCTCTGTAAACCTGCTGCAATAACTCTTTCTTCAGGCAGATACAATCCGGATGCCGTTCATCTGTGCCATACGGCAGTTTTTCCGGGCGATACCCCGTAAATCCGCATACTTTTTTCTCCAAGGCAATCTCTCCATAGAAAAGAGCGGCGTATTGCCGCCCTTTTTAATACTTTTTACGCCAGAAAATGAAAGCGACTAATCCCACAATTCCGATAGAAAGCGACAGAGCAAAACCCGTAAAGGGAATAAAGCGATTTAAGTCCTGCATATTCATGCCATAAAAGCTGAAAATCATTGTCGGAATTTCCATTAAAACCGTAACAATCGTCAGCGTTTTCATAACCTGATTCATGTTATTTGAAATAATAGAAGAAAATGCGTCCATTGTTTCCTGTAAAATGCTTGAATACGTTCCGGACATTTCGACGGCCTGTTTGAATTCGATCAGCACATCCTCTAAAAGATCCTGATCCTCTTCATACAGCTTAATGACACGTCCTCTGTAGATTTTTTCAAGCGTAATTTCATTCGCCTTTAAGGAGGTTGAAAAATAGACAAGCGATTTTTGCAGTCCCATCATTTGAACGAGCTGTTTATTCTGCATAGAATGATGCAGCTCTGTTTCCATCTGGGATGTCAGCTTATTGATATGCTTTAAACGGATCAGAAAGCTCTGTGCCACCCGCAGAAGCAGTGTCAGCAGAAAGCGCGTTTTCATTGCCGTCTGCACATTGCGGACAACGCCGCTCGCAATATCGTTTACCGCTGTGATCTCATTCAGACAGACCGTCACCACATTGGACTTCGTCACAATGATGCCAAGCGGCATGGTTGTGTAGACCAGCGTATTTTCTGCCTCCGTTACAGCGAGCGGCGTATCAATGATAATCAGCGTTTGATCGTCCTCCACCTCGACACGGGAAGATTCCTCCTCATCGAGCGCGGCGCTGACAAAGCTGCGGTCCAAGTGCAGCTCTTCCGTTAAATATGCGATTTCCTCCGATGTAGGCCCCACGACATTGATCCAGCAGCCCTCAGAAAAGGTATCCATACGCATCATCATATTGTCAACAGTCTTATAAAAGCAGAGCACACCCGCGCCCCTCCCCTGCGCAACAAAACAAACCGCCGCAGATGCGGCGGTTTGTCCGCTTTTTTATTTAAAGAGCTTCAAAATATCAGTAAAATCGTCCTCCATACCTGGAACGACCGTGGAAGTATTATTCAAAATGTCCGCAGCGAGCGAATCAGACGCTGGTTTCGGTTTATCGAAACCAGTTGCAATGACCGTAATCTGCATTTCGTCATTGAAGCTGTCGTTAAACGCAACACCCCAGTAAATCTGCGCGTCCGGATCCGCCGCATCAGAGATCATCTGAGAAGCAAACGCCGCATCGTCCAGATCAATATCCGGAGAAGCCGTGATATTGATAATCAAGCCGCGCGCACCGTCAATCGAAGTTTCAAGCAGCGGACTTGAAATTGCCGCCAGCGCCGCCTGCTCCGCTTTATCCTTTCCTGCGGCATGTCCAACGCCCATATGCGCAAGACCCGCATCGCGCATGACCTCGCACAGATCAGCAAAGTCCAGATTGATCTGACCGGAGGTCTGGATCAGCTCGGCAATACTCTGAACGCCCTGCATCAAAACTTCGTCTGCGGCCTTAAATGCGTTAATAAGGGTAAGCTTTTGATCGGAAATGAGCTTTAAGCGCTCATTCGGAATGACAACCAGAGAATCCACATGACGGCTTAACTCTTCAATGCCCTGATCCGCGCATTCTCCCCGGCGCTTGCCCTCAAATACAAACGGCTTGGTGACGACGCCGACCGTCAGAATGCCCATTTCGCGCGCAATTTCCGCAATCACAGGAGCCGCGCCCGTTCCGGTGCCGCCGCCCATGCCCGCCGTAATGAAAATCATCTGCGAGCCCTTCAAAATAGATGCAATCTCATCGCGGCTCTCCTCCGCCGCCATAGCGCCCTGCTCCGGACGGCCGACGGCACCGCGGCCTTTTTTGAGCTTTGAGCCGATCTGAATTTTATATGCCGCCTTTGAGCTGCGGAGTACCTGCTGATCGGTATTGATTGCAACAAATTCAACGCTCTTCATGCCGGACTGGATCATGCGGTCAACGGCATTTCCGCCGCCGCCGCCTACGCCGACCACTTTTATATTGACAACGGTATCGTTCTCAGTGCTGTCCACAGTAAACTGCATTTTGGATTCCTCCTGTTTTCACACATTTCTATATTGTCAAAGACCGCGCTTTCTTTATACGGCCGCAGATCAATCGATACTTCTGCTTATTATATATTGTAAACGTATTTTCCGAATACGTCAATACGTTTTTGCCGACATAAAACGGGAAAATTACGGGATTCATTATGGATTCTCGGTACTGGATTCTTCTGAAATATCGGAGGATGGCTCTGCGGAAGCATCAGAACTTTCCAAACTGCTCTCCGGTTCCTCTGAGGATTCGCCGCCGCTCTCTTCCGAGCCGTCCGGATAGGTCAGCGACTCGACCGGACGCTTATAATAGGTTCCGTTCATCAGCGTATCGTCAATTACAACGATTTCATCCTCGGCGACCTCATTTTCCAGCAGCTTTTTCACACAGCCAATTTCATAGGACAATCCATCCAGACTGCCGAACTTCAGTTCCGCGCGATCCTGCCAGAAGATACGAATTGTGCTCAGATCGCTTAAGTCAATGTGCGTAACGCCGGTCAGCTCATTTTCCCCAATTGCATCGAGCACGGAACGGAGCGCCGCTAGCTTGTTTGTATCGTTCTGTGTCAATACA
>ERZ857480.63645-NODE-98521-length-13878-cov-7.0000_pt1 | contig 13878 bp, 13 predicted proteins | sample MGYA00519767_ERZ857480 | MGnify/ENA primary metagenome ERZ857480 (study PRJEB31778, sample SAMEA3449210) | human gut metagenome | biome: human gut; feature: human-associated habitat; material: faeces | place: United Kingdom | collected 2010/2012 ...
GACACGCTTGGAAATCGGGATATCCTTTTTGTGTTTCCGCCCGTGATGAGCTGCCCAAAGACAAGGCTGATACTTAAAACGCCTAAGACCGCTACCAGCGTCAGGCGCGTATGGCTTCCGAAAACCCTTGCCTATATTCTGCGGGAATGGCGGTATACACAGCAAATCCTTGTGTTCTATGTTATTATCGTTGGCGGTACGGTATCCCTGCACATCCGTAGTAAAAGCAAGAAAAATTAAATCTGCTGGAGGGCAAGTAGCCCTCCTTTTACATACCGATAGAAAGGAGACAAAACATCAGCAAAGAAAAAATGCCAGATATGAAATCGTTGAACGATTTCATATCTGGCATTGAGCTGGGGACAATAACAATGCTACAGCCAAATATGTTACTTGGAATTACCGTAAAGAATCTTCGGTACATTTTTTCTAGGGGCGCTATTTCGCTCACGAAGAACAATTCATTAACGACTATGAAAAGCGAACTGAAGACGAAATCGCTATTATGAGGAACATAAGTACAAGAAACTTTTTAATTCCCGAAATGTGTCTTGCTATTGAACCTTCCAGCGGCGATTTAATCAATATCAATCGGTCTCTTTATCCCGACCTCACTTAACAAGCAAGTCGTACCCGATATTGTTCAGTTCGCAATAGGAAACGAGTTCCTCGACATAATCCCCCTCAACACATAACAGATGGTTGGAACTCAGCCGGTTTTTAATAACCTGATTGTCAACTTCTAGCTCCATCACCGAAGTCGGTCGATACCACGAATACTTAGATATATCTTCTCTCGTACGTTCAAGCACTTTACCACGTGTAATCAGCATCCGATATTCCAAATTACTGCGAGTCAAACGTGCCAATGTGTTAGTGCCCGGAGCGTAATTAAACTGCACCGATGCGCCGCCCGCCGCACCAAACCCATGCGGTTGGAGGTATACTTTTTGCAGATTATCTCGCATATTATGGGAATAACATGCGTAGTAGGATGCGCCCGCACCACAGTTAGCAAGCACCAGGGTGCGTTGGTTCTCAAAGCAAAACACATCCTGCAACGTGGTCGGTTTGCCAGAAAGATGCTTCAGGATCTGCATGGTCAACGCTCCATCTGCATCCGCTTCACAGCTGCATACCACTGGTTCCTTTTCACCCTCAGCATCGTATGGATCATTCAGCAATTGTACTGTAAAGCACTGTTGTACATACCCGTTGCTCAAATCAGGCTGGCATTTGATACCCACAAAATCCAATGTGTAGTCATGAACAATATCTTTTACTGCAAGGTAGCTGCAAATCATCTTTTCCAGATGCTCCTCCATAAAACGGCCTTTCTGATAATTCACCTTGCCATAGTTTTCAAACACCCAATCTTTATACTTACTAATTCTGCTACTGTCAATAAGTTTTGCCCGCTCTACAATTTCCATCTGATCGATATGCTCAATATCCACGCCAAACAGTTTAAGCCACTGGGCTGCATCCGCCGAACCGGTGGAAATGCCGAGTGAGCGGCCACCGATCATGCCAAAGGTCTCTCCGCGCAGTCTGTTTTTCGCCTTTGCAGCCGAAAAGAAAACTAGCATTTCTCGCCGTGTGGCTTCATCGCGAATATCACCGTCGAGCCGTTTATACGGCAGACCGACCTGCTGCAAGGCACCTGCAGCCGCCAAAAAACCGATGATAGAAACCGTATTCCTATTGTGATTACCCAACAGTGCACAGGGCATGTTCAGAAGGCTGGCCGCCATAGCAATATCGGAGGCATTGACAAACGTTCCGACGTACAGGATACAGCCGCAGATATCTATCTGCTGTTTTACCTCGACAACCGCTGAACGTAGATCCCTCTTATTTCTAATGTAGCGGTGAGATGGAACAAAAAGGTCGAATGAAGCCGATACTATCTGTTTCAACACCGTCAACTCTTCCTCCATCGGACCAACGCGGCTTTGAAATGCGTCCTCCCGATTGCTACTTTCCGTAAAAATCAATAGTGCAACTCTATCCATTTCTTTCTTCATGTTGCTCACTTATCTCCGTTTGTTCTGTTTCCTCTATTTCCTTCTTAGCACGTTTATGACTCTTCTGCAGACATTCTCAACATCAAATCACAGTTTTGGTGGAATAATCAGTATTGTCTATTACCCCCACTCGCCATGGCAATCCGGAGTACCAAAAGTCTAACGACACACCGCACAACGTCCGCGCAAGCACCTCTGCAACCGCGTTGCAAAGACCGCCAATGACGTCGTACTCTTCCGCTGAAATAATTGCTCCTATTCCCTTCGCACATTGTACCATGAGTTCTCTGTCGCTTGGCTTGATACTAAACGAACGCAGATACCCTTCTATTCCAGAATTTCAACAGTCTTGAGTGCATTGCTTACCATCAGTTCACAGGCAATTACAGTTACTTCAGACTTGTCGAGCATTATTTTCCCCTTGCCTCATGAAAAAACCTATCCATTCGGATAGACGTCTGGAAGCACGTCGCGTGATATACGCGAATACATGTGCTCCAGCAACCTTACCGCTATTAAGCTCATCTGCTAGATTCTGCTCTACAATCAAAGGCCCTTTGGAAAGGGAAAGCGTACTATGTAGCACGCGATACCGAAAGGAAAATATTGGCCGGATCGCATATGAAGATCGCCTTATGCTGGATGCCCTTTTTTGACCACAGCGTTGCCACAATGCAGATACGTGATATACTGACGGAGCATCCGAATCACAAACTGTGATATCTCATAGGTGGTCGGAAAATGCGAGAGATCCACGAGCAAACCGAAATTGCTGTGCGTGGTACGCATATCAGCCGCAAAACAAGCTGCAAGAGGCGCCGGCACTATTAGCCCAGCCTTATCCATATCATAATCAAATACATCCGGTTCGACCGTCATTCCCTTTTTATCTGCATAACCACAAGCATTACGGGGCGTTTTTAACAACTTCTGATACGCTTGTTTCTTTGTTTCTGAAATCCATTTCCCAGCAACAAAAGCAATCCCCCCTTGCGCCGAGGTACTCATCCTCGTCGATACACCTTTTGATCGTTTCTTTGGCTTGTATTCGACCTTTCTCGTTGAAATCGTTCGAATTAAGCATTGGGCCAAGCAGTCTTGGCTATAACCTTAAAATGCAATCCGGCCCACATTTTCCTTGTGGTGTCACGCGTTGCATCGTCCGTAAATCGACATACTTATATCGCGTCGAAATAGTCGTCACTGCAAATAGCATGGATAAACTCCACTACATCATTGCGGAGATGGCTAATTCTTCGAATCGTCCCGGCCTGAAAATACTTGTGAACTGCCTCTTTGATGATCTTCTCCTCCAAATACGCATTGGTTTTCAACCATTGACCGTGGATTGCCATCAATCAAATCGCTGCCCTTTTTCCAATTTTTTGTATCAAGAACAGATTGGCAACCGAAAGCACCAAGGCGATAGTAATAGATAACATCGGAAGCCGATATCCCACTGTCTCAATCATTCTGCCAATTACTGCGGGTGCAACGCAGGTAGAGATCGAAATACCGAGCACAATCAATGCTGATGCGGAGGCCGTGCGTTGCGGAAATATATTGCCACAAAGGATGAACAGTCCAGGAAAGGAACAGCCCTGCAGTATTCCCATCATTACAATCAGTGCACAGCGCGCTAGCGAAGAAAGCTCGATAAACAGGAATATCAGAAAAACTGCTGATGACAGCAAATTGCTGATGATATAGAACGCAAGTACACTTAATTTGCGATACATGAGCGGCGACAACAATCTCATCATTAATGCCCCAGCAAAGTACAACGATAGCATCGTGTTAGACAGAACATAGGATGCCCCCTGCATCTGCTGTACATATTGTGGCAGCCATGCTCCCAGCCCAATTTGGAAACAGGAATAAAGCAAGCTGCAAAGTAGGAAAAGCCACGCGCGAATATCGCTAAAAATTTCTGCAGGATTCCTCGCAGCGCTCGCATGCATGGAAGCACTATCCTCATATGGTGTCAGCGGTCTGGCACGCGTCATGACCACTGCGCATACAATGCATAATCCAAGCGATAGAATTCCATGCAAAAGATACGGTTTAGAGAACGTTTGCGGTAACGCTGGATTTGTCATCGCTGTTACAAACAGCGGTGACAGCATCGAACCAGTGCCATAAAAAGCGTGCGTAAGTGGCAGTAGAGTAGTCTTCTCTTTCGGATAAATGTCCGCAATCGCGCCATTCATCAACAAATCAATGCTGACATATCCAACCCCACCTATCAGTGAAAAAAGAAGCATCAATATGTATCCGGTTCCGACTGACAGATACATTGACATCGTTCCTATCAAAACACTCGCCAGCCCCATAAAAAACAAGCCGAAGAGCAAACCTTTCAGTTTGTTAATCCGTTCGCCGAACAAACCAAGGAATATCGTCATCATAATACAGCCGATCGACTGCACCGTCATGATGACGCCCTGCTGTGACTCCGTAATCCGGAAAAAAGTCATCACGTTTTCTGCGTTAGCACCGAAACTGCCGAAGTATATGCCGTAGAGAAAATATATCAAAAAGCATAGGACAATTAAGGCCAACAGCAGTGGTGGTAGCTTCCGCATCATTTTAACACTATCACTTTCGTGCGTTATAAGCGCACCGCGTCTCACTATACTGTTTTCTACAGGTATGGCTGCAGCCGTCTAAATCAGATTAGCTACAGCCATACCGTGAGTTAGTTACTAATACGACTTAATTCAGACCAGCCGCTTCAAGATAAGGCTCAACATTCTCAACAGAAACGACAATGGGATCAACATTGTAAAGAGAATCAGGGGTCTCGCCATTAATCATAGCAATACACACATCGACCGCCTTGGCGGAAATTGCGCTTGGATTTTGATCAAGATCGCATAATTGTTTACCTTCCTTGATATAGACCAGATTTGCCGGGTCACAGTCGAAACCAGCGATAGTTATTTGATCGGCAAGTCCCGCTTCCTGAGCGGCTTGGATAACGCCTAGTGCCATCAGGTCGCCGGAGCAGAACACCGCAGTGATCTCCGGATGTGCCTGGAAGACATTTGCAAACGCAGCATAAGCGGTATCTGTTACGAAGTCACCAGGCTGCGAGGCGACAATTTCAATTCCTGCGTACTCTTCAAACGCACGGATAGCACCATTGGAACGAAGAGTAGCATTATCAGCGCCACGGGTGCCTTCACAGATGGCAACCTTTCCCTCACCGTTGAGGTATTCACACAAATACTTGACAACCATATATGCAGCCTGCTCGTTATCAATACCTACGAACGGAATGTAATCAATGCCGGAAGCCTGAACGGTCTCAGGGTCAAACTTGTTATCGAAGTTGACAACACTGATGCCCTGCTCGATAGCCTTTACAGCAACTGGAACGAGCGCTTTGGAATCGATTGGTACGATAATCAAGCCATCAACGCCCTGCACAATCATGTCTTCGATGATGTTAATCTGCTCTTCAATCGCTGTGGAGTTGGATGCTGCACCGTAGATGACCTTAATTCCAAGCTCTTCGCCACGGGCTATACATCCGTCAATCAATTTCTGGAAGAAGGGGTCAATGATTTTCGTGACGACACCGATGACGATTTCGTCTTTCGCTCCGTCCTCTTTGTCAGTTTCAGGAGTTTTGTCCTGCGTAGTAGCATTAGCAGATGGAGTGCTTGTCTTGTCTGCATCTTTTGCCGTGCATCCTACAACAAATGTGAGCATCATTGTCAGTGCTAAAAGTGTTGCGAGAATTTTTTTCATGTTTTCCTCCTTGATATTGTTTTATTGAGTTAAGCCTGTTCGGCCAACTTCCGTTTGTTGATCATGTCAAACAGCACAGCGATAACCATGATGCAACCAATGATCAGAGGTTGTGTACTAGCGTCGATATTTAAAAGGTTCAAACTGTTGCGGATTGTACCGATAAACAACGCACCAATCAACGTTCCAGTAATTGTACCGCTGCCACCGTTGATGCTAGTGCCACCAACGATAACTGCTGCAATTGCGTCCATCTCATATCCATCGCCGGTCACAGCAGATAACACGTTGAAGCGTCCTACAGTGATAATTGCCATAAAGCCACAGATAACGCCGTTGATGATGTAACACAGATGTTCCACTTTTCTTGCGTTGACACCAGACAGACTCAGTGCTTCCTTGTTACTACCAAATGCCAGTACATAGCGGCCAAAGCTAGTATACTTGAGTACCACCGTAAATCCTGCAACCATCAGTAGTGCAATGATAATCGGTAGCGGAACGATACCACCAATTTTCGTATCGCCAAGAAACCGGATGGCAGGCGAATACATAGAAATGGACTGGCTGTTTGTGATTAAATAGGCAGCACCCCGACACATAAGCTGCATACCGAATGTCATAATAAACGGTGGTAATCCCCACCTCGATACCAAGTATCCGTTCAAAGTACCAACCGCAGTTCCTGCTAACATCGCTGTCAGTAGCGGAAGAACAGAAACCAGTAGGACTGCAACAAATGCACTGCTGTATTCAAACTGAACAAAATGCTTGTATAATACTGCCAACAACGCACCAGACATGGCGACAACCGAACCAACCGAGAGATCGATTCCACCAGTCATAATAACCAGCGTCATTCCCACGCCCAGAATTGCAGGAGTTGTAATCTGTAACATCAGATTCAAAAAGTTCTGCATCGTCAAAAAGTGTGGAGAAGCAAATGCCATCACTATCCACAGAGCCAGCAGCGCAAGCAGAACGCCATTTTTGAAAATAAACAGATAAATCGATTTGCTGTTGAGCTTCTTCATTAATCAGAGTCCTCCAAGCATTAGTTTCATTACATCGTCTTGTGTAACGTCAGCATTATTGTCAAGTACACCAGTGACTTTGCCTTCATTCATAATAATTATGCGGTTACTCATACTGAGCACTTCCGTTAAATCAGAAGACACCATGATGATACTCTTGCCGCTGTCAGCCAATCTGTTCATGATGTTATAGATTTCAGAACGGGCTGCGACATCAATTCCACGGGTAGGTTCATCAAAAATCAGGATATCGCCCTCTGCATACAGCCATTTCGCTACAACGACCTTTTGTTGATTACCGCCGCTCAAATACATGGCATATTTTTCAATCGAAGTTGTAACAATGTTCAGCTCCTTAACTTTTTCTTTTGCATCCGATTTTTCTTTTCGCAGACTCAGAATGGGGTTCTTTCCCTTACGCAATCGTTTTAGACTGGCCAATGTAATATTCTGACGAATCGGTTCCGTTAGGATCAAGCCCTCACGCTTGCGATCTTCCGTTAGGTAGGAAATTCCAAGTCCAACCGCCTTGGTCGTTGTCATTTTAGGAATCTCCCGCCCATTAACAAATATCTGGCCGCTCGCCTTCTCGTTCTTACCAAAAATTACCTTCATCAACTCCGTGCGACCTGCACCAACCAATCCTGCAAAACCGAGAATGATACCCTTCTGCAATGAAAAAGAAACATCCTTTACTTTGCCGTCTTTACTAACGATGCTCTTTACCTCGAGAACCGTTTCCCCATCAAATGTGCGTGGAATACATCTGCGGTTGGCATCAAACTCGCGGCCGACCATCATATTGACGACCTTCTCAATGGACATTTCCGATGTGCGGATCGTAGCGATGTATTTTCCGTCTCGGAGCACCGTAATTCGGTCGCTAATCTCTTCAATTTCATCAAGCTTATGCGAAATGAAGATGATGGAAATACCTTTTTCCTTTAATTGACCGATGATGCGGAACAGCTCGCGAACATCCTTTCCGGAAAGTGACGACGTCGGTTCGTCCATGATTATAATCTTGTTATCAAACGTAATTGCACGCGCAATTTCAACAAGCTGTTGCTGCGCTGCCGACAGGTACGCAACCGGTACATGGACATCTAACTTCACGCCCATCCAATCCAGAGTTTCCAGCGTACGACGTTCCATCTCCGCATGATCCAAGAGAATCTTTTTACCCTTTGCTACGACTTTGATTTCTTCTCCCAAAAAGATGTTCGTTACTGTATCAAGAGAAGGAACGAGACTCGTCTCTTGGTAAACTGTGCCTATACCATTATCACGCGCAACCTTAGCATCCTTGAGATCTAATTTCTTCCCATTAAGGATAACACTACCCTCATCGGCCTTATATGCACCACTGATGATTTTAATCAGCGTGGATTTACCAGCACCGTTTTCGCCTAGAATGCAATGAACTTCTCCCTCCAGAATATCAAACGATACGTGATCCAGAACGCATACGCCACCGAATGACTTAGTCAACGACTCAAGTTGCAGGGTAACGGGTCTGTCTTGATTCATAATTTGCAACCTCTCATACTAATTCGATTCCCTGTACAGCGACCATCAGCGTGGAGACTTGCCCTTACTCCTTGAACAAGAACTTCAGAGCGTTCTTTGCAAGCAGCTTTTCAAGGTCATCATCCGTATAGAACGGACACTGTTTAGTCACAACATCCAAAGACTGGTTGTAGGTGCAATGGATTAGCACTCCCGGTGCGTCGCTGCCCCACATGATACGGTCAGTACCACAGAACGACTTTACATAGCGCAAAATGTCCTGCCCGCGATAGAAAGGATATTCATCCGCAACATTGGCTTCCGGAACCATGGCCATATCCAGATATAGATTGTCTTTGTTGATATCCAGCAGTGATAGTGTCTTTGTCAGGTACGGATAGGGGTATTTCTGTTTCAGATCCCACAGACGCGATACACCAAGATGGCAAAGCATAAGTTTCATTCTTGGAAAACGCTTGACCAGGTTGGTTAGACGATCAATGTTGAAGTCGTATACGCCGGTACCCCAACCGAGATCCATTGCAACAATTCCGTCCTTGTCCATAACATGCTTCCACATGAAATCGTATTTCGGATCATCCATCACAAACGGTACATCTGGGATTTCCAACTTGATGCCGATATTACTGTAATCATCCATCAGCGTATCAATCTCGGAGATGACGATATCGATATTGCGCGGATCAATCAATCCGAAACTAACATACTTCTTCGGGTTGGCCTTCACGATGGGCGCAATATATTCGCGCTGGTCGCCATAACACGGGTTTTGGAGGATGCACGCACGGTCAACGCCAGCCATACGCATATAACCCTCAAGCACTCCAACCTTTACTGAGTAATCCTCAAACTCAGGCGGAAGAAACTGCATTTCATTTTCGCCGACACGAATCATGCCGCTACCAATCTTCTCAACAGCAGTGTCGCCAAAACGCATTCCATGGTAGTTATCCCAAATGTGAACGTGTGCATCAATAACTTCAAATCTTCTACCCCTGATTGTAACCATAGTTTTTTCCTCCGATTGTTTTTGTGGTATTGATTGCATTTATGCTAATAGTAAACGGCGTCATTTCGCACACGTGTGCAAAATATGTTATATTGATAAAATACCTCCTTTCTTGATATTTGTCAATATCCAATTTGAAACCATTTAATCCTTACTTTAGCTTCGCGGATAATATCTACTATTCTATTTCTTGCAATTGTATGGAAAATGTCGTAATATTCAGGATATAGTTTAAGCAAACATATTATGTATTAGTTTGTTTTTACAAGCAAAGCAAACACTGATAATTTAGATTAGTTGGGATTTTAGACGTGGTTATGAAAAACCATATTGCAGTAACAATCAAAGATATCGCAAAATCAGCCGGCGTTTCACATACAACTGTTTCGCGCGCTTTAGCTGACAGTCCTTTAATTAACGCTGAAACAAAGACTCGTATTCAAGCTATCAGCAACGAAATGGGTTACTCTACAAATTATACTGCCCGTTCTCTAGTACGTGGAAAGAGCAACCTTTTCGGGCTCATTCTGCCTTCGCTCAGAAATCCGTTTATGGCAGAGTTGTCACACCAAATTGAAAAGTTTGCCCGTTCCGAGCAGTATGATATTCTTATCTGTAATTCAAATGAACTCCCCGACCAGGAGGAGCAGATGCTACGGCTTCTTCTCGGCAGACAGGTAGATGGTATTATTGTTTTTCCGGTTGCTTCTGAAACCGATGAACGTCTAAGCAGACTGGCGCCACCGAATGTCCCTATTTTGTTTTTAAATGAACCAACAGATAATGCTCCCGGAAACCATATTGCCACAAACAACTTCAATGGTGGAGTCCTTGGAACTGAATATTTATACTCATTGGGGCATAGAAATATTCTATACTTTGGCCCAAAACCATGCAGAACTTCACAAGTTCGCAGACAGGATGGCTTCATTACATCGTGTAGTCAACTAGGCATTATACCGAATTTGTATTATGAAATCGTGGAGCAACAGCAGAGAACTTCCTTATTCGATTCTGCAATGGGAGACTTAAATCTTGGGTGCGAAATGGCAACAAATCTATTTAGGCAGAATAAGCACAAAGATTTTTCGGCTTTTTTTGCCCGGACAGATATGATGGCCCTCGGAATAATTAAAGCAGCCAACGAATGCGGTATTGATATCCCGGGTGACATCTCCTTAATTGGATATGATGACATCAGCTATGCTTCTCTCCCAGGAATCAACCTTACCACCATCAGACAGCCTTCTTGCGAAATGGCCAAACAGGGTGTAGAAGGCTTAGTATCGATTATTTCCGGCAAGTGTGATACAGAATTTCGTAGATATCTTAACCCCGAATTAATAGTGCGAAATACATGTAAGTCGTTGAAAGAGTAATACAGTTGGCGTGTTCTTTTCCAATACAAAAAGGAGCTTTGTTTGGCTTCTATTATGTAGTCAATCCATCCATAAGAGCTCCTCTCCTCAGACCGCACGCCATCCCTTAATCAACAGCACAGAAAAATCTTTAATATTGGTACCGGTTTGCCCTGCCAAACACTGTTTGAGCACATCGTAGACATCATCATCGGTCAAAACTGAATAAATGTCAAGTCTTTGTTCAGCCAAGTGTGCCGCCATATGCCCGTCACAATAGCCGTCGGCATCCGTTGGACCATCTGTGCCATCCAAACCGACCGAGACAGTCGCATTGTTGAAAAAACCAGCGATGCCTGACGCTGCCGACAGTGCAATCTATTGGTTGCGTCCGTACCTCCCTTTTCTGGTAAGATGCACAACAGTTTTACCCCCGCAATGAATGCAATCGACTTGGTACTATCTTGATAGTAATTGACGATCGACGCGATCATGCTTCCTGCTTAACTTGCTTCGCAGCAGAGATTTACTGTGAGTATGATGTGACGAAAGTCAATCTGCCTGCATTCGGTTTCCGCCGCTACACAGGGTTGCCAAACACCACTAGTCACGTGTATTTCCGCATTGTCCAGTTCCTTTGGAATCTCCTTATTGATTATCTCCAGTCATTTCTGCCGAAAGGCTGAGGTAGGACTTCTCTGCAATCGCTAAAGCCTGCGTACAAGTGAAACTGTCTGAATAGACTGGACTAGCAACGATCATTTCAAGCAGATCACCCATGATGTCGGACAATACGATTGAAAATACCCGCGCTGGAGCGCACAGTTCTGCAAACCATCCGCCCTTCACCGATGAGAATCACTTTCTCACCGTATTTATATCTATAATATCGGCACCGGAACCCGGCAGCCGCCCAATCAGCCCTGCAAGTTAATTACTTGGCATCAGTGGTTTTTCAAATAGCGCGGCATCGCCGCCCGAGATAAAAAAGATCAGAAAATCATCTTTGTCAATCGGAGTAACCAAATCAATCACCATTTGCGTAGCAAGATGAAAATTCTCATCAGGAACCGGATTTTCAACTGTATAGATAATAAAATCTGGCAGCAGACCGCCAGCGTGCCAATACTTATTAATGGCAACACCTTTGTTTATACGCTCTCCTAAAGCATTAACCGCCACTGTAGCCATCTACCATAAATTGCGTTCCGGAACGAGCAAGAGAAATGATGATGCAGACCAAAGAGCAGTATCAAAAAACGGGCGGCATTCTTGCGTGGCATGGGTATCAGAGCTTTGCCGATGGTGAAGTGAATGCGTCTACAGCACATGAGATTGGCATCAAACTCGCAGAGGAATTGTGGCCCGATTTTGAGGTGATCGTTGCAACGTATCTGTAAGCCTTCTGTAAAAACGGTTTCGGAACTATTGTATGACTTTATGAACCTGTATGGCGTAAATGCATGGGCGCTTTCCACCTACGACAGCAAAAAAGGATTGATCGACAACTATATCAATCCCATTATCGGCAAGGCGAAAATTAAGGATATTACACCAAGGTTCATGGATGAGTTTTACCGAAAGCTGCTGAAAGTACAAAGAGTCGTGAAAAACAATCAAAGCTTTGAGGGAAAAACTGTTTCTCCCCGTAATGTCCGGGAGATTCACAAAATCCTGAATTGTGTCTTCAATCAGGCTGTGAGATGGGAGCTTCTCGAGGCAAATCCTGTTTCAAAGGCAACACTTCCCAAATGCGAAAAGAAAGTCCGGGATATTTGGACGATGGAGGATCCGATCAAAGCTTTGGAAGTCTGCGAAGATGACCGCCTGGCTCTTGCAATCCATCTGGCCTTCTCCTGTTCTCTGCGGCTTGGAGAGATTATGGGGCTTACATGGGATTGCCTCACAATTGATGAAGAAAGTATTCGGGAACATAACGCTTCGCTCTATGTTGAAAAGGAGCTTCAGCGGGTATCAAAAAGTGCTATGGACGTTCTGGAGAATAAGGATGTGCTGACGGTGTTCCCTGCGGTCTTGGTAAGTGACAGCACAACGCTCGTGCTGAAAAAACCGAAAACACAGTCAAGTATTCGCAGGGTATGGCTTCCCGAAACGCTTGCCCGTATGCTTGCAGATTGGAAAAAACAGCAGGAAGAACATATGCCCTTTGTCGAAGCCGTAAGGCATTTATGCGGATGTACCACGTACGGCCCATTTCCGAGAGCAATGCCTCAGCCGAAAGAACCCAGACCCTTTGTTCTTCCCAAATGCCATTCCGATAATAGGCGCGTAATCCAATACCTTATGCAGCGCGGCCTCTCTGAGGAAACCATTCAAATGTGCATCGGTAAAGGGATTCTGTATGAGGATTATCGGCATAACTGCTGTTTTGTGGGCCTTGACCCGCAGGGCGTTTCCCGCTACGCTATGCTCCGCAGCAGCGACTCCGCCTCCACGTTTTTGCGGGAAGTTGAGGGCAGCGATAAGCGATATTCCTTCCGCTTGCCACTACAGGAGCGTTCCCACAGGCTGTTCCTGTTTGAGAGCGCCATCGACTGCCTTTCCTTTGCGGAATTGCAGCGCATGGCAAGCGACGATTGGAAGCCCGACAATTACCTTTCTTTATCGGGTGTCTACCAACCGAGGAAGGAGCTTTCGAAAACGCCGCTCCCCATCGCACTTATACATTTTTTGCAGGATAACCCGCACATCAACCACATTTCCATGACCGGACTATTTTCCACTTCGTCGCATACCTCCATTGTATTTGCAAGGTACTTTTCTGTTCCGCGATTTGTAGCGGTAGCAATCAGAGCGGCGCTCAGATCAGCGGCGGAGATGCTGTGGCCGTGGAGCTGATTCAGAATGTGCAGATCGTAAAAATCCCTCATACGGGTGTTGGCAGTAGCGCGGGAAACAACAGTTTCCAGCTTCTCCGCCAGAACTGTTTCCAGATTGTACGTCCATATTTCAATCATGCGATCTTCCAGCATCAGCTTGAAACTGTACCGGACTTCTCGCGGAGTAATGGCATCGCCGGTGGAAATGTCGATCTTCAGCGGTGTAATCACATGGTCAAACTCTGTTTCCATGCTGACCCTGATACCGGGATATTCCGCTTCATCCATGATCTCGGAAATGCGCTTTACCCGGAAATCCACGCC